>ERZ887830.12-NODE-12-length-138878-cov-20.660942_pt1 | contig 138878 bp, 135 predicted proteins | sample MGYA00521101_ERZ887830 | MGnify/ENA primary metagenome ERZ887830 (study PRJEB32303, sample SAMEA104408592) | aquatic metagenome | biome: Marine water; feature: Pelagic; material: water | place: Baltic Sea | collected 2014-06-05T16:38:00 | depth 1,762 m ... | reverse complement strand
TGTACAACACCTCAACAAAACCAATAATTATTTAAATTAAAAATAATTTTTTTTTTGATTCTTTGCAAAGTCAAGTACACACTCATTTTTCACAATATTTCCACTCTTTATATTTCGTTTTTTTTCATTCGTTGACTTTTTGTTGAGGGTTTTAAGTGCTTTAAAAACAGCGTCTTAATTACATTTGGTAAGATGCAGTAACCTAAGTTTTTAGTGCATACAACCTAACTTTATTTTATATGATGAAAAATACAAAACAACTCATTTTGAGTCTTGCCAAGCTCCCCAAAAGTCAAGGAACATGGCCTGCGATATGGATGCTGGGATCAAACTTTCCAACCGTTGGATGGCCTTCGTGTGGGGAGATTGACATCATGGAACAAAAGGGTGCTGAAAAAAACAGGGTTTTAGGGACATGCCACTGGTTAAATTCTTCTAACAATTCAAACGCTAACCATTCCGATAATACCTTAATCAGCAACGCTTCTTCTGAATTTCACGTCTATACACTTGAGTGGGACAAGAATAAAATTACAATGCATTTGGACAATGTAAAGTACTACGAACTGACATTAAATTCCAACTTGCCTTTCCACTCCGATTTTTTTATCATTCTTAACATCGCTATGGGAGGCACATTGGGAGGCGTTGTAGACCCCGACTTTACGGAAGACGTTATGGAAATTGACTACATTCGAGTATATCAATAGCCAACTCAAAAATAGATTTCTAAAAAGACGGTTTTTCCGTCTTTTTTTTGCAGCCAACATTTCAATCCAATACTGTACCTTTGAAAAAACGAATCGTTTATGGTACGAACTCTAATATTGATGATATTGACGTGCGGAATGGTGAGTTGTAGCACACCAACCGCATCCAAAAAAGAAACAGCTCCTGATACAGGAGCAGATCAACCCTTTTTTGATCAAAACACCGTCTCACTTTTATCACTAAACTCCGATGCAGAAAAAGCGCTAGAGGATTGGACTGCTATGAAAAACCTATTATCCAATCTTGAAACGCTTCCAAATGTGAAGCAAAACTCTCTTGCGTTTCAACTAAAAACCTTATCTGAAGAGGTGCTAGAAATAAAAACAAACAAACTCTCTGAACCGTTCAATCAACCTTCCATAATCAGTCGTTTTAAGGTTATCAAAACCTTTGTGTTAAAAGCACATCTTACCGATGCTAGCCTGCATTCCTCAGCTCAATTCAAAGAAAATATAACGGAATTACTCAACGCATATAATGCATTTGTCAATCAGCTTAATGTGGTGGTAAAAGAAACTATCAATACCGATACCATCATCGATTTTTAGGAATTTTTGAAAGCGAAAATGACCTATAGCGTCGGATATTGAAAGCGGTAGCCCAAATCTGCTTCCATACCCTGGGCACTGACCGTTTTGTTTTGTGCAGTGGACTCTGGAGCGAATTCAGGAATTGGAAGTGAACGTTTTATTGCTTCTTTTGTGTAATATTCCTTTTTGCTTGGATGAAAAGGGGCAGCTGCACAATAGGTTTTACCCCAAAATGCACCGTCTACAATTTTCTGAATAATAGCAATACAGTCTTTTTGATGAATCAAGTTGATGGGCGCATCACCGTTTTTAAGTCCTTTTTTTCCAGAAAGCATTGTAATAGGATGTCTGTCATTACCAATAAGACCACCCAAACGAAGAACGGTCGTTTTAAAAGCTTTCGAAGCTTGTAAAAGTTGCTCAACCTGCAAAAGCTGCCTTCCACTTTCAGTAGAAGGTTTGGGTTCAGAGAGGGCGTTTACAGCAGCTTGTGAATGTCCGTAAACCGACGTGCTGCTGATAAACAAGACGTGCTTTACGAGCGATTGCTCAATATAGGGAAGCAACACGCGTATTTTTGAGACAAATGACTCAGAAGACGTTCCTCGCAATCCCGGGGGAATGTTTAGAATCAAGGTATCAACCGTATTTAAAAAGGATTCGATAGTGTTCGAAACCTTATCAGCCGACAAAACAATACAATACGGATCAATTCCTGCAGCTTCAAGCACCTTGCATTTGGATGCCGTCCTAGTAGTTCCCGAAATGGAAACACCCTGACTTGTCCATGATTTTCCCAAAGGAAATCCTAGCCAACCACAACCCATAATGCCTATTTTTTGACTCATAAATTCCAAAAATACAGTTTTTTCAACTGTGGATTTCATTTAAATTTAGTATATTGGAATAACTAAATCAAAAACCGATGGCAATAAAAAGTTTCCAAGGCCCTCGTGCCGAGCAAAAAAAAGAGTCCAAAGAACCCATTTTGGTTTCCGACTATATGACTAAGAATTTAATAACCTTTTCTCCAGATCAATCCATTTTACAGATTATGGAGCAGTTTATTCAATACGGAATTTCGGGAGGTCCAGTTATAGATGCAACAGGCAAATTGGTCGGAATCATTTCCGAGGCAGACTGTATGAAACAAATTTCTGACAGTCGGTATTTTAACATGCCTATTTTAAACAAACAGGTTTCGAATTTTATGACTTCAAAGGTGCAAACCATTTCTCATAATGCTAGTATTTTTGAAGCGGCATCCATATTCCATTCGAACAGTCGCAGGCGTTTACCCGTTTTGAATAACGACAAACTTGTGGGTCAAATTAGTCGCAAAGATTTAGTTGTTGCCGCCCTAAAATTATGCAGTCAGCGTTGGTAATTAATTACGTTTTACCAAAGCATACCAGTCGTTATCGAGCGCTAAATATCCTTGATCGTATATAAAATAATAGACATTCCCAGTTTGGGTTGTGTAGATACTTGTTTGGTATTCAAATCGAAATCCTAAGTCGAGTAGTTTTTGTTTGTTGGTTTTTGATTTGTCGTTGGGGTTAAGCGATGAAAGAATGCGGTAATTTTTACGAAGCCGATTATTGATTGTTCGAATCAGATTGTTTTGATCTTGATTTTTTCGATTGTTGTAAGCGTTGCGACACGCATCTCCACAAAACTTCTTATCCGTACGACCAATAATCTTGTCTCCGCATTCGGGGCAGTTTTTTTCCATGATAAGTTGATTTACAGTCAAATATACAAATAAATATTTACTTACAAACGGTTACAAACGCCTGTATTCGATAACAAACAACAAAAAACCGACTCTTATTCCCTGAGCATTTCATCTTTGCCTTGCAGTTCAGTAGTTGAATTGTTTCGAAGAATAACCTTAAAATTTTTTTACGATGAACAAATTATCTAACAAAGTACAATTGATTGGTCATTTAGGACAAGATCCAGAAATCGTCAAGTTTGATGACGGAAACCAACTTGCAAAATTCACCGTTGCTACCAACGAAGTGTATAAAAACGCGCAAGGTGAAAAAGTAACAGATACGCAATGGCACAACGTGGTAATGCGTGGAAGATTATCAGAAATTGCTGAGGAATTTTTGTCAAAAGGCAAACAGGTAGCTGTCGAAGGAAAACTGGTGCACCGCTCCTACGAAAACAAAGAAAATGAAAAGCGTTTTGTAACGGAAATTCATGCCTACGAAATTAAACTGTTATAGGGATTTCAATTTTAGATAAAAACACCCATTGGTATTTTTACTAGTGGGTGTTTTTGGTTTTGAACAATTCAGTCGAGAGGAGATTAACGGATAGTCAATCCCGGTTGGGAATCGGCTTCTGAAGGAGTAATAAAAACAAGTTTTCCTTCAGCATTTTCAGTCATTAAAATCATTCCTTGACTTTCTACACCGCGAAGCGTTCTTGGCGGCAAATTCACCAATACGCTTACGGTTTTTCCAACCACTTCCTCGGCACTGTAATCCTCGGCAATTCCAGAAACAATGGTTCTTGTTTCGGAGCCAATATCAACTTTTAAAGCCAACAACTTTTTGGTTTTAGCCACCTTTTCAGCAGACAAAATTGTACCTACTCTCAAGTCCAATTTTGTAAAATCTTCAAAAGAAACCGTTTCTTTTAATGGAGTTGCCAGAAGGGCTTCTTCACTGTTTTTTAGTTTGGTTGATTCGAGCTTGTCTAGTTGATTTTGGATGGCATCGTCTTCAATTTTTGAAAACAACAATGCCGATTTCCCCAATTGGGTTTCAGCAGGGACCAATTCGCTTTGGAGTCCAACTTGTTCCCAGTCGTTTGCAACAGGTAAAGCCAACATGTCTTTTAATTTTTTGGAACTAAAAGGAAGAAAAGGTTCACTGACAATAGAGAGCCCTGCAGCAACTTGAACAGCAACATACATAATGGTTTGAACTCTTTCGGGAGCTGTTTTTATCAGTTTCCAAGGTTCTTCTTCCGCCAAATATTTGTTTCCTGTTCGCGCCAAATTCATCATCAATTGAGAGGCCTCTCTGAATCGAAATCGATCCAGCGAATCGCCAATAGTTTGAGGCGCTTTTTTTAAAGACGCTAATACCGAAAGGTCTTCATCAGTAAACGCATTGGGGGCGGGAACTTTACCGCCGTAATATTTTTGAGTAAGCACGAGCACTCGATTGATAAAGTTTCCATAAATCGCAACCAGTTCGTTGTTGTTTCGGGCTTGAAAATCTTTCCAAGTGAAGTCGTTGTCTTTGTTTTCGGGAGCATTGGCAGTTAACGCATACCGAAGCGCATCTTGTTGGTTGGGAAAATCAATCAAGTACTCATGAAGCCACACGGCCCAATTCTTAGAAGTTGATAATTTGTTTCCTTCTAGGTTTAGGAATTCATTAGCAGGAACATTTTTGGGTAATATATAATTTCCTTCTGCTTTGAGTATAGCGGGAAAAATGATACAATGAAAAACGATGTTATCTTTTCCTATAAAATGAATCAATTCGGTGTTTTCATCTTTCCAATAAGGTTCCCAATCGAGCCCTTTTGCGGCAGCCCATTCTTTGGTAGAAGAAATATAACCTATAGGTGCATCAAACCAAACATACAGCACTTTTCCTTCGGCTCCTTTTACAGGAACTGGAATTCCCCAATCCAAATCACGAGTAACCGCCCGCGGTTTCAATCCGTCATCCAACCACGATTTTACTTGCCCATACACGTTGGGTTTCCAATCGCTGGCATGACCTTCCAAAATCCATTTTTTTAAAAAATCTTGATACCTATCCAAAGGCAAAAACCAATGTTTGGTTTCCTTAAGTGTGGGTACGGCACCACTCAAAGTTGAGGTGGGATTGATTAGTTCAGTTGCGTTTAATGAGCTTCCACATTGTTCGCATTGATCGCCATATGCCTCTTCGTATTGACACTTTGGACAGATTCCTGTCACAAAACGATCCGCTAAAAATTGTTGTGCTTCCGAGTCATACAATTGCTCGGTAACTTCTTCAATAAAATCATTATTTTTATAGAGCGTCGTAAAAAATTCACTTGCCGTTTCATGATGTATTTGCGAAGAAGTTCGAGAATAATGGTCAAATGAAATACCAAATTCTTGAAACGATTGATCAATCATGGTGTGATAGCGATCGATAACTTCTTGCGGACTGATTCCTTCTTTTCGAGCTTTCATCGAAATAGCAACTCCGTGCTCATCGCTACCACAAATAAAAACAACATCTTCATTTTTGTTCCTTAAATAGCGTGCATAAATATCTGCCGGAACATAAACTCCCGCCAAATGGCCGATATGAATCGGACCGTTGGTGTAGGGAAGTGCGGCAGTTAGTGTATGTCGTTTTGTTTTGCTCATTGATTTGTTGTATGGGGCAAAAATAGTGTTTTTTCAAACGCATTTTAAAGGGAATGACCAACTATTGCAAAACTTGTTTTGTTTTTTCGTACAACCTCAAAATCATAAACCTATGTCACTATCAAATCAACTGGGTCGAGAAGGAGAAGATTTGGCGGCTCAATATTTATTAAAAAATGGATATCAAATTTTGGAGCGAAACTATCGCTACCGCAAAGCCGAAATTGATATTATAGCGCTAAAAGAAGAAACGCTTGCCATTGTTGAGGTAAAGTCGCGCACTTCCTCCTACTTTGGATCTCCGGAATCGTTTGTTTCTCAAATAAAAATCAAACTTTTAGTCATGGCAACAGATCATTATGTCAACAAAAACAACCTCTTCGTTTCGGTTCGTTTTGATATTATTAGCATTTTAAAGGAGAAAAATGTAGCAAATATTCAACATATTGAATATGCCTTTTACTTTTTTTAAGGATTTGTTAAAAATAAAACATTTAGTTTTATTTTAATATATTTGCAGCTTAAATCACTAAAAATGAAAACGATATCGTCTGCTGTTGAAGACTACATCAAAGCAAAACCCTTTTTAATCAGTGCCTTATCCCAGGGAATTATTAACTTAACTTCTTTGTCAAGGCAAATGAAAAGCGATATTGAAGTAACCCTTAAAAAACAGATTCGAACAGGAGCGATTGTAATGGCTTTGAAGCGACTTTCTTCCGAGCTTGAATTTCGAACAACGCATAAAATCGTTAAAATTTTAAGGGAGATAGGGGACATTACGGTGCGCTCTTCTTTGATTGATTACAATTACAGCGTTTCGGACACCTTGCTTCAAAATCAGGCCCATTTGCTATCTAAAATTCATCAAAACAAAGCTGATTTTTATACCTCTTCTCGTGGGGTTATTGAGTGTAATATCGTTGTAAGTAGTAATTTGGCTGAGACTGTAGAAGCCTATCTTCAATACGAAGAATTGATTAGTAAACAACCGCACTTATCTTCAATATCTGTCAAATTGCCAAAGGAAAATGTAGCAATTCCAGGAATTTATTATTTCGTTTTTCAACGACTTTCTTGGGAAGGAATCAATATCTATGAGGTAATTTCAACTTCAAACGAATTCACTATTTTGGTAAATGATGAGCAGGTCGATAAGGCCTTCAGTGTAATCAAAAACTTGAAAGAGCTTTAGTGAGTATCTTCATAAATGGATTGAAATTGTTCAAGTGCTTTTTCAACAGAAGAAATGCTGTTAAACACTAGCATCAATCGAAGACCGTTTCGAGTTTCTTTTTCTTTCAATGTGCAGTAATTCGAATTTTTTTGTACCCATACGAGTAATTTTTGAAACAGCGAACTTTGGTAGAATGAGTGTCCTTGATCTCCAATAAAATAACCGATTAGTTTTTGTTGTTTCAACATTATTTTTTCCATTCCCAACGATTTTCCAACCCACTTTAAGCGAACACTGTTGAGCATTCCAATGACTCGGTTGCTAGGCGTTCCAAAACGATCGTTGAGCTCCTTTTCAAAGAGCATCAAACTGGGTTCATCATTGATTTCCGACAATCTTTTATAGAGCGCTAGTCGTTCTTCAACATTGTTTACGTAATCGTCAGGAATGAGGATTTCGATGTCGGTGTCGAGTTGAATTTCAGAAACATACGGTTCTTTTTCTTGGGAGTCTTGGTACAGTTCTTTATAGTCCGTTTCTTTGAGTTCATCAATGGCTTCTTTCAATATCTTTTGATACGTTTCAAACCCAATATCGTTGATAAATCCACTTTGTTCTCCTCCCAACAAATCCCCAGCACCTCTAATTTCCAGATCTTTCATAGCAATTTGAAATCCTGACCCAAGGGCTGTGTGTTGTTCGAGGGCAGTAATTCGTTTTCGAGCTTCTTCGGTTAACGTTGAAATGGGAGCTGTCACAAAATAACAAAAAGCTTTTTTGTTGCTTCTTCCCACTCGCCCGCGCATTTGATGCAAATCGCTCAAACCAAAATGGTGGGCGTTATTAATAAAAATGGTATTGGCATTGGGCACATCCAATCCACTTTCTACAATGGTTGTAGAAACCAACACATCGTAAAGGCCGTTCATAAAATCCAACATGACTGCTTCAAGTTTTTTACCTTCCATTTGCCCATGTACCACGGCAATTTTTGCGTCGGGAACCAGTCGTTGAATCATACCAGCAACTTCTTTAATATTTTCAATTCGATTATGAATAAAAAACACTTGTCCGCCGCGTTGAATTTCGTAAGAAACTGCATCGCGAATGGTTTCTTCATTAAAGGTTGTTACTAAGCTTTCTATTGGATAACGATTGGGCGGGGGCGTATTGATGATCGACAAATCTCGCGCAGCCATCAGGCTAAACTGTAATGTTCGAGGAATGGGCGTTGCTGTTAGGGTAAGCACATCCACATTTTCTTTCAGAGCACGGAGTTTTTCTTTGACGGCTACGCCAAATTTTTGTTCTTCATCAACAATCAAAAGACCAAGATCTTTGAATTTTACGTTTTTATTGACCAGCTGGTGTGTGCCGATCAAAAGATCAATTTTTCCGACACTAATTTCATCCAACACCCGCCGTTTTTCTTTGCTAGAACGAAAGCGGTTTAAGTAATCTACTGTAAGAGGAAATTCTTTCAATCGTTCGCTAAACGTTTTAAAATGTTGAAAGGCTAAAATGGTGGTAGGCACCAAAACAGCGACTTGTTTTCCGTTGTCAATTGCTTTAAAGGCAGCTCGAATGGCTACTTCTGTTTTACCGAATCCAACATCTCCACAAACCAGCCGATCCATAGGGCGTTCACTTTCCATATCAACTTTGACATCTTTGGTGGCGCTTTCTTGATCGGGAGTATCTTCATACATAAAAGAAGCTTCCAACTCGAGTTGCAAGCTACTGTCGGGGGCGTACTGAAACCCTTTTTTTAGTCGTTGTTTGGCGTAAACCTCTATCAGGTTAAAAGCGATTTCTTTGACCCGTTTTTTGGTTTTTTGTTTCAGTTTTTTCCAAGCTCCAGATCCCAATTTATAAATTTTGGGAGCTACGCCATCTTTTCCATTGTATTTAGAAATTTTATGCAACGAATGAATACTGACATACAAGATATCGCGTTCGCCATAAATCAATTTGATAGCTTCCTGCAAATTTCCTTCTACTTGAATTTTTTGTAGCCCTCCAAAACGTCCAATTCCATGGTCAATATGAGTTACAAAATCACCCATTTCAAGTTGATTGAGCTGTTTGAGTGAAATGGCCTGCTTTTTTGCGTAGCCATTTTTTAGTTCAAATTTATGGTACCTATCAAAAATTTGGTGATCCGTGTAACAACAAACCTTTTGATTGTGGTCGATAAAACCTTCGTACAAAGGAGCAATCAGCGTTGTGTATTGTATGATTTCTTGGTGTTCTTCAAAAATATCATGAAACCTTTGGGCTTGTTGTTGGGTAGAACAATAAAGAAAGGTTGAGTAGCCCAGCTTATGTTGTTCAATCAGATGTTTTATTAGGAGCTCAAATTGCCGATTGAAAGCAGGCTGTGGTGATGTGTTCCAACAAATTGTTTTATCGTTAACTTCAGAATTTAAGGAAACTGTCTGCAGCGATTCCAATGATTTTTCGATAACTAATTGATTGCAAAACAATGCTTCGGGGGTACTGTGCTGTATTTCTCCAGAAAGTTCTTCAAACCGCTCAGAGGCTTTGTCAAACAGCCATTGAATACGATCTTTAATAAGCGACTTGTTTTGAAAAAAAGCAACTGTTTTTTTGGGTAAAAAATCAATAAAATTTTGACGTGCTTCGTTCGAAAATTTATTTTCTACATTGGGTAAAATGCGAATGTTTTTTAATGTAGATTCTGAAAGTTGTGTTTCTACGTCAAACAGCCGGATACTTTCGACTTCGTTACCAAAAAACTCAATTCTGTAGGGTTGATCGTTGGAAAATGAAAACACATCCAAAATACCTCCTCGTACCGAAAATTCTCCGGGTTCGGTTACAAAATCTTCTCTGCGAAAATGATATTCAAACAGGGCTTCGTTTATAAAATCAATTGAAACCAAATCCCCTACGGCTAGTTTTAATGTGTTTTTTTCGAGTTCTTTTCGAGTGACGACTTTTTCGAACAACGCGTCGGGATAGGTAACGATAATTGCCGGCTTTTTTTGAGAATTGATCCGATTGAGTACTTCGGCTCTTAAAAGCACATTGGCGTTATCGGTTTCCTCAATTTCGTAGGGTCTGCGATAACTCCCAGGATAAAACATCACATCGGCATCTCCTAACAAACGCTCTAGATCATTCAAACGATAGGCAGCTTCTTCTTTGGTACTTAGCACCCAAACAATTGGACGATTGATTTTTAAGAAAGATTGTGCCACAACAAAGGACTGCGCAGATCCAACAAGCCCAGAAAGTGCAATATGAGGTTGATGTTGGGTAATGGCATTCTGCAGTTTCAAAAAATTTTGAGACTGAACAAAAGTTTCGGGGATAAGGAGTTGCCCCTTTTTTTCCATGTTGGCAAAGGTAACTATTTGCAGACAAAAAAACTTTTTTTGTTGAAATGGAATTCTTTTTAAAATGAGTATATTTATACCACCTAAATTTTACAATTATGAGCTTTGATAAACTTTTTGACAAGGGTTTTAAAAAAAGAAACAGAGGACACTTTGCCTCTTTGGTTAGAATCGCCCTTAGTGACCATAAAATATCTTCAATAGAATTGCAGTTTTTACATCGAGTGGCTGACAAATTAGAGATTGACGTCATTGAGTTCAATCAAATTATTAAAAACCCAAATCAGTTTCCAATCAATCCACCTTTTTTGGCTGCGCATCGACATGAAAGATTGTATGATTTGGTAAAAATGGTTTTGACAGATACCCTATTTGACAGCAATGAAAAAAGCATGCTAACCAAACTTAGTATTGGGCTTGGGTTTTCTTCCAATGCTATTGAAGGAATTGTAGCAAATGCCTTGGAAAGTGTTAAAAAGGGTGATGATTTGGAGGCTTTTTCCAAACACATTATGGCAACTCAATCAAGCTAAGGCGTTTTAAAAACACACTTCACCCCTAAAATTTGTTATAAGAATTCATTTTTCATATTCAGTTTACTCGCTTTGGGTTACCTTTGCAAACTGATTATGAAAACATCTTTTTCCATACGAAAAGCCGAAGCAACTGACATGAGCTCCGTACTGAATTTAATTCAGGAGCTTGCTACTTTTGAAAAAGAACCCGACGCCGTTATTGTTACCGAACAAGATTTGATTCAACACGGTTTTGGCCAGGATTCTTTGTTCACTTGTTTTGTTGCAGAAGTTGGGCACCAAATTGTTGGAATGGCGCTGGGGTATCCTCGTTATTCTACATGGAAAGGCCCTACTTTGCATTTGGAAGATTTGATAGTTACAAATTCATTCAAAGGAAAAGGAATTGGACGGGCCTTGTTTTCAGCCTTTATTGCTTTTGGGCATGAGCAAGGCGTTAAGCGTATTGAGTGGGCAGTTTTGGACTGGAATACATCGGCTATAGATTTTTATACCCGCAATGGTGCTTTGGTATTCGATGATTGGCAAGTAGTTCAAATGGATGAAAAAGCCATACATCAATTTATTTCAAAATCACAGAACTGACACAACGTAATGAAAATTACAATGAGTTATTTTTTAAATATATAACGAATGAAAATTTTTAAATTTGGAGGCGCTTCGGTTAAGGATGCCAATGGGATTAAAAACTTGGTTGAAGTTTTACAACAAGTAGGGTACAAGGATACTTTGGTGGTGGTTTCCGCAATGGGGAAAACGACCAATGCCCTTGAGAAAATAGTTCAAAACTATTTTGATGAACCATCGGAGTTGAAATATTCTATTCAGGAAGTTGTAAAATACCACAATACTGTTTTGCTCGATTTGTTTGAAAGCGATCAGCACGCTATTTTCAACGAAGTGAAATCTGTTTTTGACAACTTGCAGTTGTTTTTCCAGCACAACAAATCGCCCAATTACTCTTTTGTTTATGACCAAACTGTAAGTTGCGGTGAATTAGCGTCTACAAAAATAATAAGTGCTTATCTCAACGAAGTTGGGATTATCAATCAATGGTTGGACGCACGAAATTGTATCAAAACCGATTCGTATCATCGCGATGCTAATTTGGATTGGGAGGCTACTCAAAAAAACATTTCAAGTCAAGTTGCACAAAATAAATTGTACGTAACACAAGGATTTATTGGAAGTGATGACAACAATTTTACGACTACTTTAGGCAGAGAAGGATCCGATTATTCGGCAGCAATTTTTGCATACTGTTTGAATGCAGATTCTGTAACCATATGGAAAGATGTTCCCGGAGTTTTGAATGCAGATCCGCGCTACTTTGAAAACACTCAGTTATTGCATCAAATTTCGTATCGAGAGGCGATTGAATTGGCGTTTTATGGGGCGTCGGTAATACATCCCAAAACATTACAACCCCTTCAACGAAAAGAAATCCCTTTGTATGTTAAATCGTTTATCAACCCCAAGGAGGAAGGAACTACAGTAGGAAAAAGCAACAAAATACAGCCCGATGTACCGTGTTTTATCGTCAAAAAAGAATTGGTCTTGATCAAACTTTCATCACTGGATTTTTCTTTTATTGTTGAAAAAAACATCAGCTCTATTTTTAAACTATTGCACGATCATAAAATGAAAGTGGATGTGATTCAAAACTCTGCAATTAGTTTCTCAGTTTGTGTGAGTGACAAATACGGGCAGCTTGAATCCTTAATTCAAGAACTCAAAGCTACTTTTAAAGTTACTTGTACCGAGGGAGTTGATTTGTTTACAATCCGTCATTTCAAAGCCAATTCAGAATCCGAAATTTTAAAAGACAAGGAATTGTTACTTGAACAACGAACTCAAAACACATTGCAGTTGGTTGTTAAATAGTTCGTTGTTTTACAGATTTTCTTTTACAAACTTGCTACAGTATTCTTTGATTTCGTTTCTGGCTTTTTCAAAGGCCGCATGAATTTCAACTTCGTTTTCTGATTTGATTTTTGATGGATCGTAAAAATCTTTATGAAGTCGCACTGCATCACTAGGAATATAAGGGCAATTTTCATGAGCATGATCACAGACTGTGAGAATATAATCAAAGGCAATTTGGATGTATTCTGAAACGTTGTTGGAAGTATGCATTGAAATATCAATGCCATCTTCTTTCATTATAGAAATTGCTCTAGGATTGACACCATGAGTTTCAATACCGGCACTATAAATGGTAGCTTTTTTGGAGGCAAAATGGTGTAAATAACCATGAGCCATTTGGCTTCGACATGAATTTCCGGTGCAAAGAACTAAAATATTTTTATTCATTCGATTTGTGATAAAAGTTAAAAAAGGATGTTTTATAGAATTATAAAATGCGTTTAATTTTATGAACGATAGTTTCGGCCAATTGCTTTTTACTTTCTACTGTCCATCCAGCAACGTGAGGACTTAGCAATACATTTTCGGCTTCCAATAAGTAAGCAAATGCTTGAGGCATTTCATTATTTTCAAATAAAGATTCAAAGGAACTTTTTTCATATTCAAGAACATCCAAGCCCGCTCCCAAAACGGCTCCGGATTTTAGCCCTTTGACTAGAGCTTCTGAGGAAACACTTTTTCCTCGAGCGGTATTCAAAAGCCAAAAAGGACGTCCGCATGCTTTGATAAAAGATTCGTCAATCAAAGAAAGGGTTTCGGGTGTTTGCGGAGTGTGTAGGCTTATGACATCCGATTTTTCTTGAAGAACATGCAGGGGAACTTGTATGGCGTTTTCGTCACCAATATTGTTTAGAATGTCCACACAATAAACTGTCACATCAAAACCGCTGAGTTTTTTTGCAAATGCTTTCCCTGTATTTCCGTATCCAATAATTCCAATCGTTTTTCCGTTCAATTCAATCCCGCGGTGTGCTTCTCGCAACCAGTTTCCTTTTTGAATTTCACGATGTCCTTTTTGAAGTTTGTTAAAAAGAGAAAGTAACATTCCTAAAGCATGTTCGGCAACGGCGTTTCTATTTCCCTCGGGAGCTGCAATGAGTTCAATACCCTTAAGTTTGGCATAACCTACATCAATATTTTCTAATCCAGCACCCACGCGAGCAATAAATCGCAACTGTGTTGCACGATCCATAAACTGCTTGTCAATTGGAAAACGACTGCGAATGACAATTCCTTGATACTGGGCAATTTTTTCTTCAATTCTCGACTTATCAGATTCAGTGTCTATATCGTTTTCAATGCCTATTTTTTGCAATTGATCAATCAATATGGGGTGGTTGGTATCTAGGTGAAGCACCTTCATTGTTCTAAAATCCTAAGATGAGTTTAGCAATATAAAAGAAAAGAAATATTCCAAAAATATCATTACTGGTCGTAATAAATGGCCCTGTTGCAATTGCAGGATCGATTCCACGTTTGTTTAAAACAATAGGAACAAACGTGCCTACCAAAGCTGCAACGACAATAACACATTGCATGGATAAGGCAATGGTAATACTTACCTTGATGGGTTGGTTTACAAAATATCCAAAAACAAGAATGAGCAATGAAAGCACGATTCCATTAATTAAACTCAATCCAATTTCTTTGACAAGAAGGTTGAATAAACTTCCTTTAATAACACCATTGGCAAGCCCCTGAACAACGATAGCGGAAGATTGAACACCAACATTCCCTGCCATTGCCGCTATAAGTGGTGTAAAAAAGAATAAAGATCGAAAATCGGGATGGGTCATAATATTTTCAAAACCTTCCAAAATAAACACACTACCTAAACCCCCAATAAGACCCAATGTTAGCCAAGGTAAGCGTGCCCGGGTAAGATCGTAAATAGAATCATCCGCTTCTACATCTTGTGAAATACCTGCTGCCATTTGATAGTCTTTGTCAGCTTCGTCTTTGATAAGATCTACAATATCATCAATTGTAATACGCCCCACTAGAATGCCTTTATTGTCCACAACAGGAATGGCCTCTAAATCGTATTTCGACATTATTCTAGCAACTTCTTCTCCATTTTCATCAACATTTACCGAATCTACTTTTGGAATATAAATGTTTTTGATAGACTCTTTGGTTGGGAAGTTTAGCAAATCTTTGAGAGACAATCTACCTACCAATTTGTCCTGGTCATCCACCACATAAATGGAGTGAACACGAGTAACTTCTTCAGCCTGAATTCGCATTTCACGAACCGATTTTAATACGGTCCAATTTTCATTGACCTTTACCAGTTCCTTTGCCATTAGTCCACCGGCAGAATTTTCATCGTAACGCAACAACTCCCGAATATCTTCAGCATGGCTTTCGTCGGAAATTTGAGATATAACTCGCTCTTGACGTTCTTGAGGGAGTTCCCCAATAATATCGGCAGCATCATCGGTATCAAGCTCTTCCAGTTCGCCAGCGATTTCTTTTGCAGAAAGTTCTTTTAGAATTTTTTCTCGTACATCTTCATCAAGCTCAGTAAGAACATCGGATGTTTTTTCGCTATCAACAAGTTTGATTAGGTAAACTCCTCTTTCAAGACTTAGCTCATCAATAATCTCTGCCATGTCTGCATAATGCAGCTCTGCCAACAAGTTTTTGAGCTTCTTGTTTTTTTTGCCGTCAATCAGTTGCCCGATTTGATCTAGCAGTTCGTCATTGAGCTGAAAAGGTGTCATTGGTTATCATTTTGGTTAAAAGGATAAATTCTTGAACCGTAAGTTGTTCTGGGCGCTGCCCAAAGATAGCACCTTCTTTTAAATTTTGGGATAAATGAAATGATTTTAAACTGTTACGAAGTGTTTTTCGTCGTTGTTGAAAAGCTGTTTTTACAACCGTGTAAAACAATTTTTCATCACATTCTAGGCAAGCGTTTGCCTTTCTTACCAAACGAATCACCCCTGAATTTACTTTGGGCGGCGGATTAAAAACGGTAGGAGGAACGTCAAATAAGTATTCAACATCGTAAAAAGCTTGTGTGAGTACTGACAAAATTCCGTAGGTTTTATTTCCGTGTTTGGCGGCAATGCGTTTGGCAACTTCTTTTTGAAACATTCCCGAAAATTCGGGGATAAGGCTTCTGTTTTCGAGGGTTTTAAAAACAATTTGAGATGAAATATTGTAAGGAAAATTACCGATGATTGCAAAAGGCTCCGAAAACAAATCGGTAAGGGATGCTTTTAAGAAATCGGCTTCAATGATATTATTTTTGAGCGTTGGGAAATGCGTATTGAGATAACGAACCGAATCTCGATCGATTTCAATCACAAAAGTTTCTATGGGTTTTTGGAGTAAAAACTGCGTCAAAACGCCCATTCCTGGACCAATTTCTAAAACTTTTTTATAGTTTTTAATCTGCAAAGAATCGGCGATACGCTCTGCAACGGCAAGATCTTTTAAAAAATGCTGTCCCAGAAATTTTTTCGCACGAACGGATTCCATCATGAATCGGATAAAAGGTTGAGTTGAGTCGTAAAGCTAACCCACTGTCCGGAAAAGGACTTGTTGATAGTCTCATAAATAAGACCCAGATTCTTGGTTTTAAATCTTTCTAATAAAGTGGCATTTGAAAATCCTAAAAAGCAAGAATAGGAAACGCCACCCATTTCTTCGTCGACCATAATTTGTAGTAATTTTTTTTCATCACATGGCATTGATGGCATAATTTGAGAAGTCATCAAAGAAACCCATTTTTCCTGGATAGCCTCATCGATATTGAAAGTGATGTTGAAATAAAACATCGTTAGGAGATAAATTCAAATCCAGTGTAGGGAACAAGAACTTCGGGGATTCGGATACCATCAGGAGTTTGATAATTTTCCAAAATACCAGCCATTACTCTAGGAAGTGCGAGCGAACTTCCATTGAGGGTGTGCGCCAAAAATTTTGCTCCCGATTCGTCTTTCAGTCGAAGTTTGAGTCGATTGGCTTGAAAAGTTTCAAAATTAGATACAGAACTAATTTCTAACCAACGGTCTTGTGCGGTAGAAAAGACCTCGAAGTCAAAAGTAAGTGCCGATGTAAACCCTAAATCGCCTCCGCAAAGTTTGAGGATACGAAAAGGCAGTTGAAGTTCTCTCAGTAAATTTTTAACATGTTCTACCATACCTTCCAAAGCAGCGTAGGAATGATCGGGGTGTTCAATGCGAACAATTTCAACTTTATCAAATTGGTGCAGTCGATTCAGACCTCTTACATGTGCCCCATAGCTTCCTGCTTCTCTTCGAAAACAAGGTGTGTAACTGGTTGTGCAAATGGGCAAATCGCGCGTGTCTAATAGTTCGTCTCTAAACATATTGGTAACGGGAACTTCAGCCGTAGGGATCAAATACAAATTGTCATCTGTAACATGATACATTTGCCCTTCTTTGTCGGGAAGTTGTCCTGTTCCAAAGCCAGAAGCTTCGTTTACCAAGTGAGGAACTTGAAATTCTTTGTAGCCAGCAGCGGTATTAAAGTCTAAGAAATAATTGATTAAAGCACGCTGTAATCGAGCTCCTTTGCCTTTATAAACTGGAAATCCAGCGCCTGTAATTTTAGTGCCCAACTCAAAATCAATGATGTCGTATTTTTTTGCCAATTCCCAATGGGGAAGCGCTTCTTGATGAAGTTTTGGCACAACCCCTTCTTTAAAAACTTCTTCATTGTCTTCTTCTGAATTCCCAGCAGGGACTTGTTCGTTGGGAATATTAGGAATTTGATATAAGATATTTTGAATGGCTTCGGAATGCGAGTTCAGATCTTCTTGCAATGCTTTGCTTTTTACTTTAAGCTGGCTTGATTTCTCCTTTAAAACATCCGCTTTTTTAGGTTCTCCTTTTTTATACAACACACCAATTTCTTTGGCGAGACTATTGGCTTCTGCTAGGGTTTGGTCCAAAATAGTTTGTGTAGCACGACGATTTTTGTCGGCTTCAATAACTAGAAGCAACAATTCACGAGCGTCAAAATTTCTTTTTAGAAGTGCGTCGCATATTACATCAATTTGATCGCGAATTTGTGAAACTAATAACATACTATTCTGTTTGGAAGGATTCCTTATTCATTTACAAAGGTACGAGTTTGAATTTATGGATGAAATAGGATTTGCAATTATATTCAAATAGTATCCATCCACTTTTCACACAACGATTGATCTTTTTTCAATTGGACTGTTAAAGCGGCCATCGAATCGAATTTTTGTTCGTTTCGAATTCGTTTTAAAAATTTAACCGTTAGTAAACTCCCATAAAGTTCTTCCGACCAATTAAAAAAGTGAACTTCGATAGTACGTTCATTTCCTGCGACGGTTGGATTGAAGCCAATATTCATCATTCCATACACTTTTTTATTATCAATAGTAGCATATACCCAATAGGCGCCATTGGCAGGGATCAATTTATTTTTTTCTTGAACAACAATATTGGCTGTAGGAAATCCAATGGTTCTTCCGAGTGATTTTCCTTTTTCTACCTTGCCCGTCAAACCAAAAGGATTTCCTAGGTATGTATTGGCTTTTTCAATAGCGCCTATTTCCAATGCTTTTCGAATTTTTGTAGAACTTACGGCTACTTCGGCGATTTGTTGCGCAGATATTTCAACAACTTCAAAATCATAGACTTCTCCAAACGATTTTAGATCGTTTATGTCAGCGCTTCGATTGCGCCCAAAACGGTGATCGTATCCAATAAACATCTTTTTGATATTGAGTTTTTCAACCAATATTGATCGAACAAATTCGGCAGGGCTTAGTCGCGAAAATTTTTCTGTAAAAGGCTGAATTACGAGCGTATTAAGCCCCATTTTTTCTAAGACCTCAATACGTTCATCAATAGTAGAAATTAACTGTAAAGGGGTTTCGGACTGTAACACGCGTCTGGGGTGAGGAAAAAAGGTTACTAGAACTGAATTGCATTGATTTTGGGCGGCTTCATTAACCAGTCGTTTGATAATTTGTTGATGACCAATGTGCACACCGTCAAAAGTTCCTATAGTAATAAAGGAGGGTTTTGCGCTTGAAAATTCAGCAAGATTACGGATAATTTCCATTTATTTACCGTTGAAAAGATTCATTGTGTTTTGAAGTCCAACGGTAGCAAAAGAGAGCACCATTTTTGCGCAGGTATCAATACGTTCAGGAAGTGCTTTTTTTTCTTCGGGAGACCATGGACTTAGTACATAATCAACTTGTCGTCCTTTTTGGTAGGAAGCTCCAATTCCAAAACGTAGACGAGGGTATTCGTGTGTTTGGAGTTTTAATTGAATGTCTTTGAGGCCATTATGCCCGCCATCAGAGCCTTTGGATTTCATTCGAATGGTACCAAAGTCAAGATTAAGATCGTCGGTAATTACGAGGATATTGTTTTGACTAATTTTTTCCTGTTGCATCCAATATTTAACAGCTTTACCGCTGAGGTTCATATAGGTATTGGGTTTTAAAAAAATCAAGATTCTTCCTTTGTATTTGTGCCACGCGACTTGTCCTAGTTTTTGAGTTTCAAAAGCAAATCCTTCTTGATTTGAAAGCTCGTCTAAAACATCAAATCCAATATTGTGTCGTGTGTGTTGATACTCAGCACCTATGTTGCCAAGACCAACAATCAATGTTTTTTTCATTGGTGGCGAATTGTTATCAGATTTTTTTTTAGAAACGAAAACCAACTCATGTGGAATTTTTAGTAAAAATAAAAAAAGCATCCTGTTTTGATGCAGGATGCTTTAAAAATTTATGAGAGATGAATTTAAGCTTCTGCTTCGGGAGTTGCAGTTTCTCCTCCTTCAGCTGAAGTTTCTACACCTTCTTCGCCTTCAATTTCTTCTTCCTCTTCAATTTCTGCGACAGAAGTTCTTGCAGTTCGCACTTGACATACGACAGTGTTATCTGGATGTAAAATTTTGAAGAGATCGCTTCCAACTTCAGTAACATACAATTTTTGTCCAAGCTTCAATTTAGAAATGTCAGCTTCAATGCTATCGGGTAGGTTAGCGGGAAGTGCTCTAACGCGAAGTTTTCGTTTATTTTTTCGCAATACACCACCACTATTTCTTACACCAGGAGCTGTTCCTTTGAAAATTACAGGAATGTCCATGCTAACTTCTTTATCATCAAAAAGTTGATAAAAATCGACATGAAGAATTTTGTCAGAAACAGGGTGAAACTGAATGTCTTGTAAAATAGCGTTAAAGGAAGTGCCATTTTCCAATGCAATCACAACTGTGTGAGCGTTTGGAGTGTACACTAATTTGGAGAACGCTAGTTCATCCGCTGAAAAGTGTAAAGGACTGTTTCCTCCGTATAAAACGCAAGGTACCTTTCCAGCATTACGTAGGGCCTTGGTAGCTACCTTGCCCACGCTTTCTCTTTGAGATCCGTTAATCGTAATTGATTTCATTTAGAATGATTTATATTAAAAATTTACATTACAAATTTAGAGCTGATGGATTTGTTGTGATGCACGTTTAACATAACAGCAGCAAACAATTCAGCGCAGCTAAGCACTTTAACTTTAGGGCTTTTCTTTTTTAGGGGAATACTATCGGTAACAATCAATTCCAATAATTTGGAATTTTCGATACGCTCATAGGCATCTCCTGACAGTAGTGGATGGGTACAAATAGCACGAACACTTTTTGCTCCTCGTTCAATCATTAAGTCAGCAGCTCGAGTCAGCGTTCCAGCCGTATCGACCATGTCATCAACCAAAACTACATTTTTACCTTTAACTTCACCAATAAGTTCCATGTGAGAAATGATATTGGCTTTTTTTCGTTGTTTGTAACAAATAACCACATCTGAGCTTAAGCTTTTGGAATAGGCATAAGCTCTTTTGGATCCTCCCATATCGGGTGAAGCAATGGTAAGGTTATCCAGTTTTAGACCTTCCAAATAAGGCATAAAAATGGTAGAAGCATACAGATGGTCGACAGGTTTTTCAAAAAATCCTTGAATTTGATCTGCATGAAGATCCATTGTGATGATGCGAGTTGCTCCAGCAGCTTCCAAAATTTTAGCAATCATTTTGGCACCAATCGGAACGCGGGGTTTGTCTTTTCTATCTTGACGCGCCCAACCAAAATAGGGCATTACCGCAGTAATATGTCTTGCAGACGCACGTTTTGCTGCATCGAGCATTAACAACATCTCCATGAGATTTTCTGAAGACGGGTGTGTAGATCCGATAATAAATATCCGTGACCCTCGAACCGATTCTTCAAACGAGGGTTGAAACTCTCCATCGCTGTAACGTGAAAAAATCACGTTGCCCAAAGGAGCGCCAAAAGACTTTGCAATTTGCGCTGCTAATACTTCACTTTGTGTACAAGCAAAAATTTTGGCTTCTGTGACAGAATTAGGCATCTATTGAATTGATAATTAGTTTGTTTCCCTAAAGGTGCGCAAATTTAAACAATTATTTGATGTATTAAAGTGAATAATGCAGGATTTTTTAATGAGGAGTGAATTTTATTTTATAATTTTACCCTCCGATTGCCTTGGTGGCGGAACTGGTAGACGCGCTGGATTCAAAATCCAGTTTCTTCGGAAGTGTGGGTTCGATTCCCACCCAAGGTACACAACGGGATAAATCTTCTTTTTTGGATTTGTCCCTTTTTTTATTTCTTCGAATTACGCTGTTAAAATGATGTAAGCAGATTGAAATTTTTTTAAAAAGTATCGCTGCCTTTTTTTATAAGTTCGGGTTTTTAATTGTAATTTGCAATCAATCAAAACTTTACACTATGAAAAAATTTATTTATTTATTTATATTGGTTTTTGTTGTTTCTTGTGACAATTCAGATGACAACAATTCAATCGAAAATTCTTCTGTTGGAATTCCAACGTTAGATGCAACAGGAACTTTGGCTGAACAAACTGTTGAAGAGGCTAAAAAAGTCATTTATGGAAAATGGTCTATTGATAATGGCTTAGGCATCACAGGAAATGTGAATGGTTCAAAATCTAAATCTGTGAACTTTGAATCATCCTCTTTAAACAGCAACACCTGTGAGTTTGATTATATAGAATTTACGGACGATCACTTCTTAATGGGATTTATCTTTAACGAAGAACCCCAAGCTGTTTTTGGAAATTACACACTAAACGAAGATTCAAATGGATTTGTTTCAAGCGTTGATTTATATATAGATGAAAGCGGTTCAGAATTAAAAATTGCTACGTTGACTGATGTGGTTGTTACTGAAAGCAGCACTGAATTAACGGCAACGTTTGCTATAGAACTTTACATTCCTGAAGAATATGCTGATTATCAGGTGTGCAACAACCTCCAGGGAGATTACAATGCCCAAAAGGAAGTGCCGATGGACGAAAGCTATACTGAAGATGAGAATTCCAATCATGCATTATTTGTAAATGATTGGGTTTTAGAAAGTATCGTAGATTCCAACGGACAAGACCTAACGTTAGAATATCTTTCTTACCCCTGCTATTTTTATGACGAAACAACCTACGAAGAAGCATACCTTGTAGGGTGTTCTCCAGCTTCTGACTTGTACCTTTCAGTTTCTACTTTTGGCACATATACTTTTGCTTATGTGGGAAGCTCCGAAGGAACTGATGTTGAAGTTGACACTTGGGCGTGGACAGATTCCACTCAAACCGCTTTTTATGTTAATGATGGGTATGAAATAGTCTCTGTCGTGAGCCTAACCGAATCAAAAGGTGTGTTTTCAACTACAGACGATTATGAAGATATAACACTCTTTTATACTTTTCGCAGCCTCTAAAACAACAAATATTTTTTGAAATTTAAAAACCCCTGCAATGTTACATTGTGGGGGTTTTTTGTGATCAAAGTATATAAAACCACTCATTTTGTATTTATTAAAAAAAGTTAAATTTGTTGTAATGCAACAATAATTGATAAAAAGCTACTAACGCTTCAACATTTATTAATGAATTTAAACAAAATTAAAAAGAGCAGCTATTTAATACTTGTTATCTTTTTAGTCATTTTTGAAACTTTCCATATAACCAAAGGACACTGGCAAGGAGACTTTTTTGAACATTCTGCTGTTGTCAATGAATTATCTAAAAATTTATTGCATCCCAACAACCCAATTATAAAATCAAATACTTCTCATGCCTTTTTTTCGCCCTATTCAATTCTCGTTGCCTCTTTTTCAAAAGTTACGGATCTTAACTCAATCAACTCATTAGCTTATTTTGCGTATTTTAATCTTATTTTTTTTCTTTATAGCTTGTATTTTTTTCAAAATCTATTTTTAAAAAAACTACGGATTAATAGCTTCTTTAATTTTACTTTTTACAATGTTTCTTTGGGGAGAATCACCGTTTGTTTGGAGTGGGTTTTATCACATTTTTGCGTTACATAAGGTATTAGCTTACCCCTCAACCTTCGCTATTTCAACAACATTACTGACCTTAGGATTAGTTTCAAAGAATCATAAAAAATATTTTTTTACAATCATTTTTTGCAGCACCGTTGTGATTATTTCACACCCAACAACTGCAATAATTTTATTTATCTCTATTTTTACATTGGTTTTTTCTCATAGTAATTATTCCATAAAACGCGCTGTTTTTCAGTCTATCAAGCTAATATTCCCTAGTATATTATTAAGCTTAGCTTGGCCGTATTTCAATATTGTTGAATTATTTATTGGTAATAAAAGCGCTGCAGATTTTCATGATCACTCCTTTTTGATGTACACCGATATTTTAAAGAAAAACTGGCCTATTTTACTTACAATACCCTGCTTTATTTATTCTAAAAAAAACGCAAAAGTTGTGTTTATAACACTAACCATTATTTTTTTGACATTGGTTTACATTACCGGTTATTTGTTTAATTTTTATGGAGTTTCAAGAGTAATTTCGGGAGTCATGTTCTTTTCGCACGTCCTAATTGCTTACACGGTCACAAGCTTTTTAGCCAAGTCGAATCTATTTAAAAAACGTTATTTATTATTCGTACTTTCAGTATTCCTACTTTCTATTTCCTTAAATTTTATAGAGCTGGGCAAGGTTTTTATGGGAATATTTAAGAAAAAAGACATCGAATATTACAATAAATTTTCATTTCTCAAAAGCGAAGTAACCCCCAATGATATCATTCTGTCTGATAGCAAGTCCAATTGGATTATACCTTCGTATAATGGTAAAGTTATTGCCTCCAGACATCCCTTATATTGGATTGATGATTACAAAGAAAGAAGAACGGATGTTACTTCTTTTTTCAGTAAAGAAAGTAGTGATTCGCTTAGGCTTATCACAATCCAAAACTACCGACCAGACTATATTTTGATAAATTTTTCGAATATTGAAATTAGTTCTTCAACACATCGTTGGTTGAAAAGTTTGGGAGAAACTGTTTACGAGGAAAACAACTTGGAACTCCTAAAATTACACCAAAAATAATACGCATATTTATGCCATTAAAATCGGGTTTTTTAATTTAAAGCATCAATCACTAAAATGATTAATAACAAAAAAATAATAGTCGTATTGCCCGCATTTAATGCTGAAAAAACACTCAAACAAACTTTCGATGAAATACCATTAGATATAGTTGACGAAATCATTCTTGTAGATGACAACAGCAGTGACACCACCTATGAATTAGCAAAAAAGCTAAAAATAAACCATATCATTAGGCATGATATAAATTCTGGGTATGGCGCCAACCAAAAAACCTGCTATAACAAAGCATTGGAGTTGAAAGCCGATATTATTGTTATGTTACATCCTGACTATCAATATACACCAAAGTTGTTATATTCTATGTGTTATTTGATTGCCAACGACCTATATGAAGTCGTACTAGGCTCTCGAATTTTAGGTAAAGGAGCTTTGAAAGGAGGGATGCCCCTTTATAAGTATTTTTTCAATCGATTATTAACCCTAGTTCAAAATATTTTGATGGGACAAAAACTTTCTGAATATCATACGGGATATAGAGCTTTTTCCTCAAAAGTTCTAAATCAAATCCCTTTTAAAAACAACTCTGATGATTTTATTTTTGACAATCAAGTCATTGCTCAAGTCTGTTTTGAAGGCTATGAAATTGCAGAAATTACATGCCCTACAAAATACTTTAAAGAAGCCTCTTCAATAAACTTTAAAAGAAGTTGTATTTATGGTATAGGTGTTTTAGTGACCTCGTTAAAGTTTTTTATGGCTTACTATTTAAACGTAAACATTAAACTATTTAAAAAAAATTGAATTAACCCAATAGTTTCAAGTCTCCAAAACACACGCCTCTTTAACCGCTATGTACATGCCTAAAATATCATATTCATAATAAACAAATAATTTATACAAACAATTTTGTTATATACATAATTTTTGTATATTTAAAATGTGAAATTCTTATTTATCACACTATACTTTTAACCCGTGTGGACTGGGTTTTATAATATAGTCGCGGGTGGAGAGAACGCACCCGGATCAATCGTTACATAAGTTTGACGCTAAAAGATTAGAAATCATGAGCGAAGAAATTATGATAGCACTTGAGCCAAACCAAGGCCATGCCCTGGCAATGCTTGAGTTAGAAAAAAAATAAACCCAAGTTTATTTTAACCTAAAAACGGCTTTTTGTAAGCCGTTTTTTTAGTCTACAAAGGTTTCTTTTATCACGTCTTTGCATTTTTCAACTTCCAACTTTGTTAGACTTTCAAAAACTTGTATAATTCTGGTTTTATTAACTGTCCGAATAGGATTGTCCCTGCAAGAAAAGAAATCAATGCCGCACATCCTCCGCCATTCCTATGCCACCCACCAACTCGAAAACGGCATTAATATCAGGTACGTGCAAGAATTGTTAGGGCATAAATCCATTAAGACCACAGAACTTTACACCCACATTACCAAAGTATCAAAAAATAACATTACAAGTCCACTAGATCAGTTGTAGTACTACACCGCCTTAACCACAAAGGTCACAATTCCCCAAATAAGAAGTTCGTTATCTTCGGTAACCAAAATGGGTTTGTAGTTTTTATTTTCGGGCATCAACATGACTTCCGTTCCGGTTACTTTCAGTCGTTTCACCGTAAAATTTCCATCAATAAAACACACCGCAATTTTTCCATCCTTAGGCTCCAAACTGCGATCAATAACAAGCAAATCCCCATCGTCTAGCCCGGCTTCTATCATCGATTCTCCATCAACACGCGCATAAAAAGTCGCCTCTTTGTTTTTAATAAGGGTTTTGTCCAAACTAATGCGAACTTCCTTAAAATCATCTGCTGGCGAGGGAAACCCCGCCGACACACCTTCTTCTGCTAGCCACTGCTCGGTGGCTTCTTCTGGATCGGGAGTATAAAAATGCAATCCTCCCGACGGCTCTCTCTTCTTCAATCGTCTTATTTTATCCTAATAATATCGTCGATATGGGTTGTATATTGGGGAGATAAGTGGGCCTGCTTCATTGCAAAGGTACGCTGCAAATTTTGATTGGCAATTTTGATTTTATGTTTACCATACTTTCTATGAACCGAGTCAATTGCACGCATCAGCGCGTCGTGTTTTGGGTTTTCTTCACAGAACAAATCCAGTTGTCGCTCACGACTCGGAACCAATCCCATAATAATAACCCCTGCTTTTTTGTATTGAATTCCAGGCAGATAAAGTTTTTCAACGGCCTTTACAACCGCTTGACTCAAACGCAAACTGGAATGAGTCGCAAACGGAAGCGTTATCATTTGTCCGTTGCGATATTGCGGTTGATTTTCTTGAAAAGGATTGCTTCTAACAAAAACATAAACCAAATGACAGCTGCTTTGTTGCCTTCGAAGTTTTTCGGCACACAAAGAAGCAAACGTAGAAACTCGCTCTTTAAGATCAGCGAGTTCTGTAATGTTTTTATCAAAACTTCGAGTAGTGGCAATGGCTTTTTTGGAGGCCACACCTTCTTCCAATAAAAGAGTAGCTTCGCCTTCCAAATCTTTTTTCAACCGCAGACCCACTACACTCATTTGTTTACGCACCCAAGTATCGGGAAGTTGCGTAAAGTCGTAAGCCGTAAGCACGTTTTGAAGCTGTAATCGCTTGCTGTGTTTACTCCCAATACCCCAAACATCTTCGATTTTTGTCCACTTCAGGGCTTTGATTCGCTTTTCTTCCGAGTCAATGACATATACGCCTTGGGTTTTATCACTGAATTTTTTCGCAATTTTATTAGCAACTTTCGCCAAAGCTTTACTCGGAGCAACACCAATGCTGACAGGCATTCCTGTCCATTTCCGCACTCGTCTTTTGATCTCTATCCCGTATGGATTGAGATTGTATCGATCAAAACCTTCAAACTGCAAAAAAGCTTCGTCAATACTGTACACTTCTACATTCGGAGTAAATTGTTTTAGCACGCTCATGATACGTCCACTCATATCCCCATAAAGCGGATAATTCGACGAAAAAACCCAAACCCTATGGGTTTCAAAAAACTTTTTATACTTAAAAGCAGGAGCACCCATAGGAATTCCCAATGCCTTGGCTTCGTTACTTCGCGCAATAACACAGCCATCGTTGTTAGATAAAATAACGACAGGCTTACCTTCCAATTGTGGCTGGAAAATTCGCTCACAAGAAGCATAAAAATTATTACAATCAACCAGTGCAAACATCTCGATAAAGATAGTTTTTTTAGTTTTGAAAGACAACGATTTTTTTTCTTCGAAATGACAGCCATTTTAATGAAATATAGTAATTTTGTAGTGCCTTTCATTAGAAAGTTTAGCACATTTCATGGACAATTATTCTTTTTTGAATGCGGCACATACCGCATACTTTGCCAATTTGTACGATCAATATCTCGTCGACCCTGACAGTGTAGAACCCAGTTGGCGCGCATTTTTTCAAGGATTTGACTTTGGAATGGAGCAATCCGCACAACAAGCAGAACCCCAAGTCCCCGAAAACGTACTGAAAGAATTTCAAGTTGTAAAACTTATTAATGGGTATCGTTCGAGAGGGCATTTGTTTACAAAAACCAATCCAGTAAGAGAACGAAGAAAGTACTTACCCACGCTAGACGTTGAAAATTTTGGCTTATCGCAAGACGATTTATCAACAGTCTTTAATGCGGGAGAAATTTTAGGTTTGGGCGGCCCTGCCACACTAGCAGACATTATCATTCATTTGCAACGTGTCTATTGCGAATCTATAGGAATTGAATACCTATATATTCGAAACCCAGAACGGGTTCGTTGGATCCAAAATCGCCTCCACCAAAACGAAAATCACCCTTCTTTTTCTGAAGAACAAAAACAACATATTCTAAAAAAACTCACTCAAGCCGTTGCTTTTGAAGGGTTTTTGCATACCAAATACGTAGGTCAAAAACGATTTTCTTTGGAAGGGGGAGAGTCCTTAATACCTGCCCTAGACGCTTTGGTAGAACACGGGGCTCTTCAGGGAATCAAAGAGTTTGTAGTGGGAATGGCTCACCGAGGACGATTGAATACACTGACCAATATTTTTGGAAAATCGGCAAAAGATATTTTTAGTGAATTCGATGGAAAAGATTACGAAGAAGCCGTTTTTGATGGAGATGTAAAGTATCATCTAGGCTGGACTTCTAACCGCCAAACAGATGCCGGTATTCAAGTCACAATGAACATTGCACCCAATCCGTCGCATTTAGAAGCAGTGGGAGCTGTTGTTGAAGGAATTGTTCGCGCAAAACAAGATCGCTACTACTCAGACAACCCCGAAAAAGTATTGCCTATTCTTATTCATGGAGACGCTGCTATTGCTGGACAAGGACTGGCTTATGAAATTGTTCAAATGGCGCAGCTTGATGGATACAAAACAGGGGGAACCATTCATATCGTAGTCAATAACCAAATTGGATTTACTACCAACTATTTGGATGCGCGTTCCAGTACCTATTGTACAGACGTTGCCAAAGTAACACTCTCTCCCGTATTGCATGTCAATGCCGATGATGTCGAAGCAGTTGTTCATGCGGTACTATTTGCATTTGATTACCGAATGCAATTTGGAAGAGACGTTTTTATTGATTTGTTAGGCTATCGTCGATACGGACACAACGAAGGCGATGAGCCGCGCTTTACTCAACCCAAACTGTACAAAGCAATCTCCAGTCATCCCAACCCAAGAGATATCTATGCTAATAAACTAATTAGCCAAAAGATTATTACCGAAAAAACCATTGGGGAAATGGAAGCCGAATACAAAGCTTCCCTCGAAGAAAAATTACAAGATTCTCGTAAAGAATCGACCACAATTATTACCCCATTTATGCAAAACGAATGGGAAGGATTTTTTAGTGTCAAAGAAGATAAAATGCTGCAAGCGATTGATACCGCTTTCCCCAAAAAAGAATTAACGGAAATCGCGCAGAAAATCACTTCGTTGCCCAAAGACAAAAAATTTCTTCGAAAAACAGATCGATTGATTGCGGATCGTAAGAAAATGTTTTTCGAATCCGACAAACTTGACTGGGCAATGGGAGAACTTTTGGCGTATGGATCTCTTTTGAAAGAAGGATACGATGTAAGAATTTCTGGACAAGACGTTGAAAGAGGTACCTTTTCGCACCGACACGCAGTATTGAAAGTTGAAGATTCTGAAGAAGAACTTATTTTACTAAACCAACTCAACGACACTTCCAGCCAACTCTATATTTACAATTCTTTGTTATCTGAATACGGTGTTTTGGGATTTGACTACGGGTATGCCATGGCAAGTCCAAAAACACTTACGATATGGGAAGCTCAGTTTGGAGATTTTAGTAACGGCGCTCAAATCATGATCGACCAATACATCTCTGCAGCAGAAGACAAATGGAAGCTTCAAAATGGGGTTGTATTGTTGTTGCCTCATGGGTACGAAGGACAAGGAGCCGAACACTCTTCTGCTCGTATGGAGCGGTATTTGCAACTCTGCGCAAAAGATAATATGTTCGTTACCAATTGCTCCACACCGGCCAACTTTTTCCATTTGTTACGCCGTCAACAAAAGGCAACTTTCAGAAAGCCGTTGATTGTGTTTACACCCAAAAGTTTATTACGTCACCCCAAAGTAGTCTCTTCCGTTTCGGAATTGACGCAAGGGCATTTCCAACCTTTGTTGGATGATTCAGAGGTGAATGCATCGGAAGTAAAAACACTGGTATTTTGTAGCGGAAAATTCTATTACGATTTGTTGGAAGCTCGCGACCAAAAAAAGAGAACGGATGTTGCATTAGTGCGTTTGGAGCAGCTTTTCCCACTACCCGTTGAAGAAATACGATCCGTTTTAAAACAATACTCCTATGCAAAAGATGTCGTATGGGCTCAAGAAGAACCCAGAAATATGGGTGCTTGGTCACATTTATTACTTCATTTGCCAGAAGCCAATACTTTTCGACCTGCCACGCGTCGTTTCTACGGAGCACCCGCAGCTGGAAGTTCAACACGCTTTAAGCGTCGCCACGAGGAAGTAATAGAATATGTGTTTGATGCACAAAAAAATAATATGCGCTAATTTAGTCATGAAAATCAAATAGAAAGACAATGATTTTACAAATGAAAGTTCCCTCTCCAGGAGAGTCTATCACAGAGGTTGAAATTGCCGAATGGTTAGTTGCAGACGGAGATTATGTTGAAAAAGATCAACCTATCGCAGAGGTTGACTCGGACAAAGCGACCCTTGAATTGCCCGCAGAAGAAAGCGGCATAATTACCCTGCAAGCAGAAGAAGGGGATGCTGTTGCTGTAGGGGCAGTTGTCTGTTTGATCGATACATCGGCTGAAAAACCGGAAGGAAACAATACGTCTTCCCAACCCCAAAAAACAACGCCCTCTGAAAGCGCACCAAAAGCAGTCGTTGCCTCAGAAACGACCTATGCTACCGGAACCGCATCACCAGCTGCCAAAAAAATACTTGCTGAAAAGGGAATGGATGCGTCTGACATTGTAGGAACCGGAAAAGACGGGAGAATTACAAAAGAAGATGCCGTAAAAGCAGTTCCTTCTATGGGAAGCCTTCCTGAAGGAGGAGAGCGCCCTAGCCAACGTAAAAAAATGTCGATGCTTCGTCGTAAAGTAGCCGAAAGATTGGTTGCTGCCAAAAACGAAACAGCCATGTTGACGACTTTCAACGAAGTAGATATGTCGCCTATTTTTGCACTCCGTTCTCAATACAAAGAATCGTTCAAAGAAAAACACGGAGTAGGATTGGGCTTTATGAGTTTCTTTACCAAAGCGGTGGTTCGAGCAGCTCAACTTTATCCCGATGTAAACTCTATGATTGATGTGAACGAACAAATTCTTTACGATTTTTGTGATATAAGTGTAGCCGTTTCGGGACCCAAAGGACTTATGGTTCCTGTGGTACGTAATGCAGAAACCTTATCGTTTCGAGGAGTTGAAGAAGAAATCAAACGCCTTGCCATCCGTGCTCGCGATGGGAAAATTACCGTCGATGAAATGACAGGAGGAACGTTTACGATTTCCAATGGCGGTGTATTTGGTTCGATGCTTTCTACACCCATTATCAATCCACCACAATCGGCTATTTTAGGAATGCACAATATTGTGGAGCGTCCAGTTGCTGTGAACGGAAAAGTTGAAATCCGCCCCGTAATGTATGTGGCGCTTTCGTATGATCACCGTATTATTGATGGTAGAGAGTCGGTTGGGTTTTTGGTAGCGGTAAAAGAAGCCCTCGAAAATCCGGATGAATTGCTCATGGATAACAATCCCAAAAAAGCGCTGGAATTGTAATTACTTCATGTAAAGCCAATTGTTTTCGTAATCAATAATGGCTTTGGCTTTTTTCAGTAAATCAGCACCAATGATTCCTTGAAACGGACCTTCATTGTATTCTTCCAATGCAATATTGACCTGAGAAAGATTGAATAAAATAATGGGGGTTCGCTCGCGCTTCCACGCGCCAATTTCGATTTTATTTTTAAAAGCTACTTGCGTGTGAATGCCTGTTTCTGTTGCACTAGCAGCTTTGACCTCGTTCTCTTTGGGAGTGAGTAAAAAGGTTGAAACACAACTGCTGTCTACACATGTCGCAGAAGCTCCCGTATCAAGAATAAACAACCCTTCTTGCCCATTGATTTTAGCAACCAGCTCATAATGATCGGTAGCAATGCGTTTGAGACGAATGCGCGTGTATCCTTTTTGTTTTAAAAAAGTATTGAGTGAAGCCATATAATTTTACAAATATAAATCTTTAATCGAACGGAGAGGAATTTACCTAATTCTGTTGTTTTTGCACCACTCTTTGAAACAAACAAACAGGACCTTCTTTGTAATGATCGGGCAAATCGCCAACAAATTCAAGTTCTTTAGTTTCTGTATGCTCAAACCCAAACTTTTGATAATGCCCTATGAGTCCCTTGTTTACGCCAACAGTGTCCATTCTTACGAAGTTCAAGTTGTTTTTTATACAGTATTCGTTTGCCCAGCTTACAATTTGTTTGACGAGCTTTTGCCCCCGAAAATCAGGGCTGGTTGCAATTCTGTGAATATACACTGAAGGGTCATTGTTTTTAGCACCCCAAATTGACTCATCGCTCAGTGTCGTTGCCCAAACACAAGCAACAGTATCATTGATGATTAGCTTCCATTGTCTTTGCTCTTCGATTTCTTTGACAATCAAATTTCGAGAAAATTCAGGCCAAGCCACTTGGTTTTTTGATTTCATATACTCGGTAGCGATTCGATAGAGTTCGAAAATTTTTGAAAGATCGGCTGCATTACTGTTTTGTATTTTCATAAGAATGGTGTTAAAAATGCTAGCATCGAGTTTGTGTTATTGATTTGTATGATTTTCCTATTCAAGGATGTAAGGGCTTAGTGAATATAGCCACAGTTGAAGTCGCCTGCTGCTAAAGTAATAAAAAAACAAAAAACGAAAGAAGCAGTAACAAACATCTCCCAAGATTGCTTTATTTTTACAGCATGTATATAGATTCGCACACCCACTTGTATGTTCAGGAATTTGCAGACGATCGCGCTGAGGTTATTGCTCGTGCTCAAGCTGCCGGTGTTTCACAATTTTTATTGCCCGCCATAGATTCCGAAACTACCCAAGCCATGCACCAACTCAAACGCGATTACCCCAACAGCATTCATCTTATGATGGGGTTGCATCCAACGCATGTTGGACCTAATGTAGAAAAGGAATTGGCACATGTAAAATCGCAACTAGAAACGGATGCTTTTGTTGCGGTAGGTGAAATAGGAATTGACCTGTATTGGGACAAAACAACACTTTCACAACAACAACAAGCTTTTCGTATCCAAATTCGATGGGCAAAAGAAAAAAACTTGCCCATTGTCATTCATTGTCGCGAGGCATTTGATGAGATATTTGAAATTTTAGAAGAAGAAAAGACCCCGAGCTTAAGAGGTGTTTTTCATTGTTTTACTGGAAATTTAGAGCAAGCACATCGCGCGATAGGATTTGGAATGAAGTTAGGGATAGGAGGCGTTGTTACGTTTAAAAATGGAAAAATAGACCAGTTTTTAGATCAAATCGACCTAAAGCATATTGTTTTGGAAACCGATGCTCCGTATTTGGCACCCATACCGTATCGCGGAAAACGAAACGAAAGTGCTTACTTGCTTGAAGTGGCAAAGCGTGTGGCTGAAATTTATGGCAAGAAAATTGAGGAAATTGCTGAAATAACAACGCACAACTCAAAATCTATTTTCGGTATTTGAACATGAACAAAGTCCCTAAAATATTATTGATTTACACAGGCGGAACCATAGGTATGGTTAAGGACAAACAATCTGGGGCATTGTTTCCTTGGGATTTTGAAGTCTTGCAGGAGCGTCTTCCCGAATTGCAATCCTTACAATGTGATTTGAAAATTACTTCTTTATCACCGCTCAAAGACTCCTCAGACATTGGACCTTCGGACTGGACAAAGCTAGCCTTGTTTCTATCCGATCAATACAATCACTACGATGGTTTTGTGGTGTTGCATGGAAGTGATACCATGAGCTACACCAGTTCAGCAATGAGTTTTATGTTGCAACGACTTTCCAAACCCGTAATTTTTACGGGGTCTCAACTTCCTATTGGCGACATGAGAACCGATGCTAAGGAAAATTTAATTACTTCTATCGAACTAGCTTCTTTGCAAGAGGAAGGAATTCCAGTAATCAACGAAGTAGCCATTTATTTTGAGTACAAATTATACAGAGCAAATCGAACCACAAAAATGAATGCGGATCATTTTGATGCTTTTTGGTCTCCAAACTATCCAATATTGGCTGAGGCTGGAGTTCGGCTTCAAGTTTTTAAAGACCGATTGCTACCACGTTCCAATTTTCCGTTTGAATTGTTTCGTACACTCGATGCAAACGTATCCATTCTTAAGATTTACCCCGGAATTACGGCGCAACATATTTTGACGTTTACTAAAATCAATAATGTAAAGGCAATTATTCTAGAAACTTACGGTGCGGGAAATGTTCCTTCAGATCCTTCTTTCTTGGGAGCCATTGAAAAATTAATTGCTCTTGGGGTTATTGTGATTAACGTCACGCAATGCATGGGAGGAGAAGTAACCATGGGGCATTACAAATCCAGCAATGCTTTACTAGAAATGGGTGTCGTTTCTGGGAAAGATATGACGGCCGAAGCGGCATTGGCAAAAACCATGCACTTATTGCCATTATTTTCTGAAGTTTCAAATTTTAAGAAAGCTTTTGAAAACAATTTGAGCGGAGAACAATCTTAAAATTTCTAGAATTCCGTTTCAAATGATCAAAAAATATCGTTCTTTTGCGAACCCATACAAAAAGAGAGGTGGCCGAGTGGTCGAAGGCGCACGCCTGGAAAGTGTGTATCCCGTTCCGCGGGATCGAGGGTTCGAATCCCTTCCTCTCTGCAACCAAACCTCCAGCCTAATTTTTAGGCTGGAGGTTTTTGTTTTAAAAATGTTCCTCAACACAGTTTCAAAAAATAAAAGGCTTATTTCAAAAATAAGTTCATAGGACTGCAAAACTTGCAGATTCTTATAGGACTGAAAGTTAAATTCTAATAAATGTTTAAAAATTTCCTTTTTAGGTTGACATTTTTTTTTATATTTATTCCCTTAATAATTCACAAAACAATCAATACGTTTAAATAATCTACAATGAAAAAATTATTTTCAATTTTCGCCCTTTCAATTTGTATGCTTTTTAGCATCAATTTTGCCATCGCTCAAGAGGAAGTATCCGATGCGTCTGAAGAAGTAGCTCAAGAAGAGGTAGTTCAAGAAGTTCCTCAGGCTGAAGAAGCTGAAGAAGTGGCAGCGCCATCATTTACACAAGAGCTTAAAAAACGATTTATCGAAGGGGGCCCAGGATTTATGGGCATCGTTTTGCTATGTCTTATTTTAGGTCTTGCTATCGCTATTGAACGTATTATTTTCCTTAATTTGGCTACTACCAACTCTAAGAAGTTGACTCAAGAAGTTGAAGACGCATTGTCTTCTGGAGGAGTTGACGCCGCTTTGGAAGTTTGTAGAAACACCAAAGGACCTGTTGCGTCTATCTTTTATCAAGGATTAGACCGTGCAGGAGAAGGTGTAGAAAGTGCCGAAAAAGCAGTTGTTTCTTATGGAGGTGTTCAAATGGGGCAACTCGAAAAGAACGTGTCTTGGATTTCATTATTTATTGCCCTCGCCCCTATGTTAGGATTTATGGGAACAGTAATCGGAATGATTCAAGCATTTGATAAAATTGAAGCTGCTGGAGACATGCAACCATCGCTTGTAGCAGGAGGTATTAAAGTAGCGCTTCTAACAACTGTATTTGGATTGATTGTAGCAATCATTCTCCAAGTTTTTTATAACTATATAGTTGCCAAAATAGATAGTATTGTAAATGATATGGAAGACGCTTCCATTTCATTGATTGATATTTTGGTTGCTCATAAAAAATAATCTTTAAAGAGCATTTTATGAACATTCAAAAAACAACTACTTACGTAGTGGCCATATTTGGCGTTGTGGGTCTTGTATTACTCTTTATGATTATCAATACAGGCGATGACGACATTAAAATGGCTGCATTACAAGGAGATTATGGAGTCGTTTCTCCATTCATCACCCTTGCCTTGATTATTTTAGCAGTGATTGTACTTGTTACTCTAGTATTTTCATTACTAAACCTTGCATCTCATCCTGAAAAACTCAAAAGAACCGGTATTTCTATTGGACTTTTTGCAACAGTTTTGTTGATAGCTTTTCTCCTTTCTGACGGTGTTGAAACCCCAATGAAAGACGGAGAAGTTTTATCTGCATTTGGATCACGATGTGTAGAAACTGGACTCAGAACCTTCTATTTCCTAGTGATAATAGCTATTGGCTCTATGTTGTTCTCTGGAGTAAAAAAATTGATTAAAAAATAATCGTATGCCAAAAAGATCAGCTCCCGAAGTCAATGCCGGGTCAATGGCAGACATTGCTTTTTTGCTATTGATATTTTTCCTGGTTACAACCACGATTGAAACCGATTCTGGAATCAACAGAAAGTTGCCTCCTATAGAAGACGTTGTAGATCCTCCTGTTATTAAACAGCGGAATATTTTTACAGTTGTAGTAAACAAAAACAACGATTTGTTGGTTGAAGAAAAACCAATGAATATTAAAGACCTTCGTGCTGCAGCGGTTGCCTTTTTGGATAACGGCGGTGGAAAAGGAGAAGAAGCTTGTAATTTTTGTCAAGGTGAAAAAGACCCCAGCTCTTCAGACAACCCCGACAAAGCGATTATTTCTTTAAAAAACGACCGGGAGACCGAGTACCAAGTTTATATTGCCGTTCAAAACGAATTGGTTGCTGCCTATAACGAATTAAGAGATCGTGAATATTTACGGTTGAATCCCAACGACGGGCTTACATTCACACAGGCCGACAAAATATATTCAGACCCACGGACAACTCCTTCTACAAAAGAAGCGCTCAAAAAAAAGTTAGATGTTGTGAAGTTGTTATTCCCTCAAAAACTTTCCGAGGCTGAACCTAGTAAAACCAATTAAAAGCGAAGAATTATGTCTAAATTTAAAAAGAAAAAAGGAGGAGATTTGCCAGCAATTTCTACAGCCTCTTTGCCCGACATCGTTTTTATGCTGTTGTTCTTTTTTATGGTTGCAACGGTAATGCGAGACAGTACATTGATGGTCTCTAATACCCTGCCAGCAGCTGATCAAGTTCAAAAACTCGATAAAAAAGATCGCGTTATGTATATTTATGCGGGAAAGCCTAGCGACCGTTACCAATCAAAATACGGAACACAGGCGCGCATTCAGTTGAATGATAAATTTGCAACGGTACAAGATGTTGGTGCTTTTGTTTTGGCAGAAAGAGCTTCCAAAAGACAAGAACTCCAAAACGTATTAACTACCGCACTAAAAGTAGACGGAGAAACTAATATGGGTTTGATTACTGATATCAAACAAGAGTTGAGAAAAGTAAATGCGCTAAAAATCAATTACACAACTCGATTGGGAGCGTATACTCAAAATTTCAACTAACACACAGTTTTTTTACATTCAAAAAGGCGTCTGAATAAGAGGCCTTTTTGAATTTTCATACCTTTGTACTGTTATGCGATATTCCTTAGTTTTTTTTGTGTTTCTTAGTTTCTTTTTAAAGAGTATCGCTCAAGAGAACCTCCCAACCTCAAATTATCTTGAAGATCAATTTTATTTGGGTGTTTCCTACAATTCGTTTATTAACGAGCCTAGTAAGTTTACTCAAAACAAATTCCCATTTGCTATTAACGTTGGATTTGTTCGAGACTTTCCATTGAACACTAATCGGAATTTTGGACTTGGAATAGGCTTAGGATATGCGCTCAACAATTATTTTGGAAATACTAGGATTGTTAAAAGCGGGGAAAACTTTGCATTGATAACCCTAGCTAGCGAGGATAACTACTCAAAAAATCAATGGATGACGCACTCTGTAGAATTGCCTTTTCAAATTCGATGGAGAACATCGACTTTGGAAAGCTATAAATTTTGGCGAATTTATACAGGAATAAAGGCTAGCTATTTGTTTTCGACTCGGGCGGTTTTTAGGTCAACTTCCGAAAACAATACGTTAAGATCTCTTCCAATTGAAAAATTTCAATGGGGTTTAATCACTCATGTTGGGCACAGTACATGGAACCTGTCGCTATATTATGGATTTTCCTCTTTTTTTCAAAAAAAAGCAATCTCAAACAACCCATTTTTCCACAATACGAAAGAACTAAAAATAGGGTTAATTTTTTATATTTTTTAGATTTTTAAACCCGCTTATTTACTAAATAATCAAATTTAATGTATCTTTACATTTCAATAAAGTAACTTTTATTAAAAAACTAAACAATTAAACTAACTTTTATGAAAAAAATTCTTTTTTCCATAGCACTTTTGGCAAGTATTGCTCTTAGTGCTCAGACAGTAGTTAAAGGAACCGTAACAGACAACAATAACAGCCCCATTCCAGGAGCTAATGTTATTGTTGGTTCTTCAGGGACTGTTACAGATTTTGACGGAAATTTTTCGATTTCTGTACAACAAGAGCCACCTTTCACTCTTCAGGTGTCCAATCTTGGATTTGAAACAGTCGCCGTTTCAGTTACGGCTTCTAATTTGGCTCTTTCAATTCAACTCTCAGAAGCTAATATGATGTTGGACGAAATTGTAATGTCTGCATCTCGTTTGCCAGAGCGTATTTTTGATTCGCCAGTAACTGTTGAAAAATTTGACTATCAAGACATTCAAGGAACCGCAGCTTCAGACTTCTACACAGGATTAGAAAGCCTTAAAGGGGTTCAAATTCGTCGTGGAGGATTGCTTTTAAACCAAGTAAATGTTCGTGGATTTGGAACGCTATACACAGAAGGATTTGTTCAATTAGTTGATGGAATGGACAACGCAGCTCCTGTATTTGGATTTGCAGTCGGTAACCTTATCGGCTTGAGTGAATTGGATGTACAAAGTGTTGAATTACTTCCTGGAGCCGCCTCTGCATTGTATGGAGCGGATGCTTACAAAGGAATTATGTTTATGAACAGTAAAAACCCTTTCGATCACGAAGGAGTTAGTGCGTACTACAAAACGGGAATTACTTCCTCAGAAGCTAGTGGAACGGAACAATTTCATGATGTAGGAATTCGTTTAGCCAAAAAATTCAATGACAAATTCGCAGCAAAAGCTACGTTTAGTTATGTGCAAGGCCGTGAGTGGGTTGCAAACGACTATGTAGGATCTGTTGATGGTGTAACCAAACCAGGGGACACCAATTTTAATGCGGTCAATGTTTATGGGGAGCTTCCTGTTGGAAATAGAGATCTTACAGATGACTTTAGCTCTCTTCTACTTCCTAATCTTCAAGCTGCTGGAATGGCAACAAGCACACAAGTTGCTCAGATGCAAGGTGCATTTGCTTTGGCTCCCAACTATTTTGGATCAGCTAACATTGTATCCTCGGGTTATACGGAATCAGAATTGGTAGACAATAAGGCAAGTAACTTTAAAACCAATTTAGCGCTTCACTATAAGCCAACTGAAGACAGCGAGTGGATTTTAAACACACGTTTTGGTGGAGGTAGCACAGTACTTCAAGCCGACGGTCGCTATAAGTTGGACAATTTTAAAATGTTCCAACACAAAATTGAATACAACAACCGTAACTTGAACGTGCGTGCATACAGTACTATCGAAAATTCAGGAAATACGCACCAGTTAACCGCTTTGGCTGCTGGAATTGTAATGCCAAGGTCACAAGCTTGGTACGGTGAATATTTGCAAACATATATTTTAGGAGCAGCTAGCTTAGTTAACCCTAATCCAATAGCAGGAATTGGCATCTTGGCTGAAGAAATAGGCATAGTTGCAGCAACTCAAGGATTGGCTGCAGCTGAGGCACTTTCTTTTGATTCCTATTTGGCAGACACCACTCCTTTACACAATGCCGCACGTGAAGCAGCCGATCAAGTATTGATTCCTGCAGGTTCGGATGAGTTCAATACACTAGCAGAAAACTTAAAGAAAAAACCAGTGGCTTTAGGCTCTGGAGCGGTTATAATTGACAATTCAAGAACCCATTCTTTCGAAGCCAATTATAACATGCAAGATTTAGTGAGTTTTGGAGACATGATTATCGGTACTTCGTTTCGAAACACAATTCTTGATTCTGAAGGAACATTGTTTACCGATTATGACGGAACGATAAGCTATATGCAATACGGAGCCTATGCTCAAATTCAAAAAGACATTCTTGGAGGAGCTGTTAAACTTACAGGTTCGGCTCGTTACGACAAAAGTGAATTTTTCCAAGGAAACTTCACACCTCGTATAGGAGCATTGATTGCAATTAGTGACAATCAAAACATTCGAATTTCTTACCAAACAGGATTTAGAAATCCAACCAATCAAGATCAATACATTGCCCTAAATGCAGGGGATAAGATTTTGATGGGTTCTTCGCCTGATAGTGTTGAAAGATTTTTAATGAACGTAGGTGGTTACCCAATTACTGGAGAACACGTGTTTACTCACGCTCTTAACAGTGTTACGTTTGCACCAGCGAGTCTTGAAAACGTAGAGTCTGAATTTGTTCGTTCATTAGAGTTAGGATATCGTTTGAATACCAGCGATCTTTCAATTGATTTTTCAGGATATTATAGTGACTTCGATAACTTTATTGCAGCACAAGGAGTTTTTGTTCCCTTATTTATTGGGGCTTCTGGAACAGGAGCAGAGGCAGTTGCTGCTGGAGCGTTGTTCCCGTTTGCTGTAGATGGAAACGTTGATGAAGATGTAAAAACGCTAGGAGCAAGTGTCTCTGTTGAAAAAAGTTTGTATGACAATTACACCCTTGGATTTGTCTATGAGTTTAACAAGCTAGACTATGACAGAACCGATTCTTCGTTTGAGCCTTCGTTTAACACTCCTGAAAATCAGATAAAAGTTAGTTTGTCGGGAAGAAAATTATTTGACAATTTCTCTTTCAACGTGAGTGCTCGTTATTTTGACGATTATTACTACGAGTCTTCTTTTATTGATAGAACGGTAGAATCTGCCGTTATATTTGATGCTCAAGTAAGCATGAACTTAACAGCTATCGATGGAATCCTTAAAGTAGGAGGAGCCAACGTAGGTGGAGATGACTATGTAAACATGCCAGGTAGTGGTATGATTGGAAACCAATACTATGTTTCCTTGACATTAAATCCTTAATAGTTAATTCATAATATTTTTTAAAGGCACCTTCGGGTGCCTTTTTTATGTAATAAAAACCTAAAAAAGAATTCTTTTTTTCAGGAAGAAACAGCTATATTTGCACCTTTAAATTTGTCGATAAAGTCACCATCACGTTAAACCAAAGAAAAACGCACAATAATGTCTAAAAGTACAGGAACAGTTGCTCAAATAATCGGTCCCGTAGTTGACGTATTTTTTGATACAACTTCAACAGCACTCCCTAAAATTTACGATTCACTTGAAATTAGAAGAGAAGACGGATCCATCCTTGTTTTGGAAGTTCAATCGCATATAGGGGAAGACAGTGTTCGAACAATATCAATGGATTCGACCGATGGATTGGCAAGAGGTACCGAAGTTTTTGCTACGGGCAATCCTATCAAAATGCCTATTGGAGACGATGTTTACGGACGTCTGTTTAACGTAATTGGAGATGCAATCGATGGGATAGGAAACCTTCCCAAAACAGGAGACAATGGATTGTCTATACACAGAGAGGCACCCAAATTCGAAGACCTTTCAACTTCTACTGAAGTTTTGTTCACAGGGATTAAGGTAATCGACTTGATTGAGCCCTATGCCAAAGGTGGAAAAATTGGTTTATTCGGTGGTGCGGGTGTTGGAAAAACAGTTTTGATCCAAGAATTAATTAACAATATTGCCAAAGGGCACGGAGGACTTTCTGTATTTGCAGGAGTAGGTGAACGTACACGAGAAGGAAACGATTTGCTTCGCGAAATGTTGGAATCTGGTATAATCAACTACGGAGAAGATTTTTTACACTCCATGGAAGAAGGCGGTTGGGATCTTCAAAAAGTAGATAAAAAAGCATTGAAAGCGTCCAAAGCAACTTTTGTTTTTGGACAAATGAACGAGCCTCCTGGAGCACGTGCACGAGTAGCCCTTTCAGGATTAACCATTGCTGAGTATTTCCGTGATGGAGCCGGAGACGGTCAAGGAAAAGATGTATTATTTTTCGTAGATAATATCTTCCGATTTACTCAAGCAGGTTCTGAGGTATCAGCTTTGTTAGGGCGTATGCCCTCAGCAGTAGGATATCAACCTACATTAGCAACCGAAATGGGAGCGATGCAGGAACGAATTACTTCTACTAAAAACGGATCCATTACATCTGTACAAGCGGTTTACGTACCTGCGGATGACCTTACGGATCCAGCACCGGCGACTACGTTTGCTCACCTAGATGCTACTACAGTACTTTCTCGTAAAATTGCTGAGTTGGGGATTTATCCTGCAGTAGATCCTTTGGATTCTACTTCGCGAATTTTATCAGCTGACATCTTAGGCGATGATCACTACAACTGCGCACAGCGAGTAAAAGAACTTTTACAACGCTATAAAGAACTTCAAGACATTATCGCAATTCTTGGAATGGAAGAATTGTCGGAAGAAGACAAATTAGCCGTTTCCAGAGCAAGACGTGTACAACGATTCTTATCACAACCCTTTCACGTAGCTGAACAATTTACAGGTATTCCGGGTGTTTTGGTAGACATTAAAGAAACTATCAAAGGGTTTAACATGATTATGGACGGAGAGTTGGATCACCTTCCTGAGGCTGCTTTTAACCTTAAAGGAACCATCGAAGAAGCTATTGAAGCGGGAGAAAAAATGCTTGCTGAAGCCTAATTATTAAACTCGATTTATGTATTTAGAAATCGTTAGCCCAGAAGCTACATTATTTAGCGGAGAAGTTACATCTGTTGCTGTTCCAGGGACTGACGGCGCTTTCCAAATGTTGAACATGCACGCTCCCATAGTTTCTATTTTAGAACAAGGGATCGTTAAAATTCAAGGCAACCTTTCCCTCGATAATGAGCATGCTTCTAAATTTAAAAAAGGAAACGACAACGAATTATTGTTAGAAATTGAATCCGGTGTCATTGAAATGCGCGAAAATAAAGTGATTATTCTGGCTGACTCCTAGACCCCTAATAGCTCAGTAGTCCGATTCAATAGGTTTTAATTTTTTACATTAAAACAAAATCCATACAAAGATGATTCTTCGATTACTGCCATTACTTTTATTTCTTTGGCCTTTAATTAGCCATTCACAAAAAGAGGTTTCTCAGGAAAATCTTGAGGAAGTTGTAATCACTTCATCTCGAATTGACGTCCCGTTTTCTAAAAATTCAAGAACTATTGATATCATTTCTGCCAAAGATATTCAGCAAAGTGCAGCTACAACTATTGCGGATGTTTTGCAGCAAATTACGGGAGTTGATATTCGAAGAAGAGGTACAGGAGGCTCTCAGGCCGACTTGTATCTTCGAGGCGGCGGCTTTGACCAAACACTCTTATTGATTGACGGAATTAAGGTAGAAGACCCTCAAACGGGACACCACAGCCTTAATATTTTAGTACCCATTGAAGTGGTAGAACGTATTGAAGTCGTGAAAGGGCCAGCCGCACGAATCTTTGGGCAAAATGCGTTTACGGGCGCGATTAACATTGTGACAAAAAAAAAGCTGTCTAGCAACCTAAATTTAAACCTACAAGCAGGTTCGTTTGACCAATACAATCGCTCAATAACCTTTGGAGGCAAACTGAATAAAACCAATCATATCGTTCACTTTTCCCAAGCATCATCTGATGGATATCGATACAATACCGATTACAAAAACACCAATGCTTTTGTGAAAAGCACTTTCTATAGCCGTGCAACTCCGATTAATTTTATTGCTACATTTTCCGAACGAGATTTTGGAGCCAACGGATTTTACGGTTCTTCTTCTGCAATTGATCAGTACGAAGAAACACAAGCTAGTTTGTTAGGAGTTTCGACGGCGCTTAAGTCGGGTAATTGGGTGTTTAAACCCAGAGTGTTTTGGAAACGAAATCAAGACATGTATCTTTTTGTAAGACACAATCCTTATTTGTACCGAAACCTACATATTTCAAACAAAATAGGCGCTGAATTTAATGCCTCTTACTCATCAAAATTGGGGATATCGGGTGTTGGCGTTGATGTCAATAAAATAACCATTTCGAGTAACAATTTGGGAGATCGCAATCGCTCCTCAACAACCCTTTTCTTAGAGCACAAATTTTTATTAGCTAATAACCAATTGGATATTACCCCAGGGATTGCTGTCAATCATTTTTCGGATTTTGGAACGCATATTTTTCCAGGAATTGATATAGGATATCAAATCAACGATGTTTTTAGACTTTATGCCAATGGAGGAATTACATACCGTGTTCCTACTTATACCGATTTGTATTACAGCTCATCAACAACTGTAGGAGACGAGAATTTACAGCCAGAGTCTGCGATTGCACAAGAATTGGGGGGGGTTTTGCAATTTTCAAACATTAGAATTTCTGCGGCCGTTTTCAATCGCGATTCTGACGATTTGATTGATTATGTAAAAGAAAAAGAGGAGGATCGTTGGAAGGCAACCAATTTTGCAAAACTCAATTCAAAAGGAATAGAACTGAATACTCAATTTGCCTTTTCGCTGTTTAATTTGATTCAAAAATTCAATGTGGGTTACACCTATTTAGAGGACGAAATTAAGGACGTGAGTGTAAATTACTCGCGCTATTCTATCAATTCTTTAAAACATCATCTTACTACAAATGCAAGCCTTAAGATACATCAGAAAATACCTTTGAGTATTGTGTATAAGTTTGCAGAGCGCAGCTCGGGAGATTCGTATTCTGTAGTTGATGCTGCGATTCGATACCAGACCAGTCGGGTTACTTTTTCGTTGATAGCCAACAATATTTTCGACGAAAGCTATTCGGAAACCAATTTAGTACCCATGCCCAAAAGCAATTTTCTTTTGGGAATGAATTTTCACTTTTTCTAGGGCAATAAGCGTGTTTTTTATTAGAGTTTGAGTTGATTGATTTTATCGAAAACCAAATGCGATTCCCAGCCTCTGTAAAACAAATAATCGGCGATTTTTTTCTTTACTTTAAGCGGGTGTGTTTCGGAAATTTGAGCTTTTCTTTTCTTTATTAAATCATCAAGCGTAGTTAGGTATTCGTGCTCATCGATTTCACGGAGTGCCAATCGGATATTGTATTGCGATATTTGTCGAATTTTCAATTCATTTTCAATTCTAATTTTCCCCCATTTTTTGATACGAAATTTTCCTCGGGCAAAACTTTTTGAGAATCGAGTTTCATTTAAAAACTCATCAGATATCAGTTGCGCAACAATTTGCTCAACAGCACTGGGAATCATGTTCATTTGTTGGAGTTTTTGAACAACCTCAAAATGACATCGATCCTGATAGGAACAATAGGCTTCCAATTTTTGTTTTGCTTCCTGAATCGTGTATGATTTTTTATAGTGCATATTGCAAATAAAGGAAAAATTATGGCACAAAAAAAGCGGCTCGAAAGCCGCTTTAGTTTATACGTGAATCACTTTTTTTTGGTTATCAAAAAAGCGATAATGTAAATAGGTGTAAGCATCTCTAGGGATTATCTTCACCCATTTCTTATGTTCAAAATACCATTTTGAACGAATGGATGGAAATCCCTTTGTTACATACGCCGCAATAAAAGGATGCAAATGCAAGGTGATTCCTTTTCCTGCGTGTTTTTTATTTGTAACAATCTTTTCTAATTCGCCTGAAATTTTGTCAATCAAAACAATAGGAGCTTCTACCTCACCATTTAGGTTTGGGTTTTTCTCTTTGGTTTTGATGTCCATTTCAGGACGAACACGTTGCCGTGTCATTTGTATTAAGCCAATTTTACTTGGTGGAAGTATTTTGTGCTTTGCGCGATCTGACTCCATTTCTTCTCTGAAATGGTCAAAAAGCTTCTTACGATTTTGAGGTTTTACCATGTCGATAAAATCAACTACAATAATTCCTCCCATATCACGCAATCGAAGTTGCAACGCAATTTCGGTTGCAGCAATCATGTTTACTTCAAGCGCAGTATCTTCCTGATTTTTGGCTTTGTTAGATCGATTTCCGCTGTTGACGTCTATTACATGGAGTGCTTCGGTATGTTCTATAATTAAGTACGCACCTCGACTCATGGAGACGGTTCTTCCAAAGGATGTTTTGATTTGGCGATCAACGCCATATTTTTCAAAAATCGGAAGATCAGCATTGTAATAATTAGCAATCGATTTCTTATCGGGAGCTATTTGATCCAAATAGTCCTTAACTTCTGTTAACATTGTTTGATCATCTACATGAATACCAGAAAAGGAATCGTCAAATACGTCTCGTAATATAGACGAAGCACGATTCATTTCACTAAGTACTTTGGTAGGGTGTTCAGCATGTCGAATTTTTTTGCACATGCCTGTCCAACGATCGAACAGGTTTTGCAAATCTTTATCCAATTCAGCGACTTTTTTGCCCTCTGCTACCGTCCGTACAATGACACCAAACCCTTTGGGTCGGATGCTTTGAACCAATCGTTTGAGGCGGTTTTTTTCTTCTCGAGACCCTATTTTTTGTGAAATAGAAATTCGATCTGAAAAAGGAACCAATACCAAATAACGACCTGCAAAAGAAAGCTCAGAACTAATTCTGGGCCCTTTTGTAGAAATGGGTTCTTTTATGATTTGTACAAGAATGGATTGATTGGCTTTGATAGCGTCTAAAATGCTACCATCTTTATCAATCTCCGGTTCTAATGGAAATTTTTTTGGTGAAAAATCTTTCACCTTACCTGTGCTTACACCTTTGATGAATTTTAAGAGGGTAGTAATCTTTGGACCCAAGTCGTGGTAATGCAAAAATGCATCTTTCTCATACCCTACATTAACAAATGCGGCGTTGAGACCAGAAACGGGTTTTTTGATTTTAGCAAGAAAAATGTCACCTACACTAAACTTGTTATTATCTACTTCTTTATATAATTCAATCAATTTCCCATCCCTTAGCAGGGCAAAATCCACCGCGGAGGCATTGGAACGAATAATTAGTTCTTTACTCACAATGATGATTTTGTATTTATACAGTTTACTGTATAAATGGATTAATAATTAATAGTACACAGGATTTTTAAGGCCTGTCGAAATCTTAAAAATTACGAACGATAACTTAAAGATTTCATTTCAAAGAGCGATGAATGTTGTTCCAAAAAGAAAAAGTAGTAACTACTTTTTCTTTTTGTGTCGATTTGCTCGACTTCTTTTTTTACGCTTGTGCGTAGCTACCTTGTGTCTTTTACGTTTTTTACCACTTGGCATAATGTAATTCGTTTAAATTAATGAAAGTTGCCTTATTTTACAGCAACATTAGATTTTACACTTTCAACAAACACTTTAGCAGGCTTAAAAGCCGGAATGTTGTGTGCGGGTATTTTTATAGTTGTGTTTTTTGAAATATTTCTTCCCGTTTTTTCAGCTCTTGTCTTAACGATAAAGCTTCCAAAACCTCTTAAATATACATTTTCACCTCCTTCAAGAGATTCTTTAACTTCTTGCATAAAATGTTCAACAGTGGCAAGAACTTCATTTTTTTCAATCCCAAGATTTTCTGAAATTTTTGCTACAATTTCTGCTTTGGTCATAGCGCTGTAATTTTAATTTTGTTTTGTTTTTAAGGTTCGCAAATATATAAATTAATATTGACAATACACCGATGCTAATCGGCTAATATTAAATGAGATATCATTATATTTCGTCCTGTTATAATTGACACCATGAATTTCTCCAATTTATTGATAGACTGGTATTTGAAAAATAAACGAGACTTGCCTTGGAGGCAACTCAAGGAACCGTATGCTATTTGGCTCTCAGAAATTATTTTACAACAAACGCGCGTAGCTCAGGGTTGGGCCTACTATGAAAAGGTTCTCAACCAGTTTCCTTCTGTTTTTGACCTAGCTGCCGCCTCCGAACAAGATGTTATTAAATGTTGGCAAGGATTGGGATACTATAGTCGCGCTCGAAACCTCCATAAAGCAGCCCAAATTATTGTAAAGGATTATCGCGGAAAGATGCCTAACAGCTACGATGCATTGTTGCAATTGCCGGGAATTGGCGACTATACGGCCAGTGCAATTGCTTCCATTTGTTTTGGTCACAAAACCCCTGTAGTGGATGGGAATGTGTATCGATTTTTAGGACGTTTTTTTGGCATTCAAACCCCAATTAATTCCTCCAAAGGGATCAAAGAATACAAAGAATTGGCCTTTGCATTGATAGATTCTAAGGATCCTGCAACATTCAATCAGGCCATTATGGAATTTGGAGCATTGCAGTGTAAACCCCAAAATCCAAATTGCTCCGTATGCCCATTTCAATTCAAATGTGTTGCTTTTGCTGAGAATACCATAAATTCATTGCCCATAAAAATTAATAAGACTAAGATTAAAACACGACACTTTAACTATTTGGTTTTTATCGGAAATGCATCGGACACTCTATTAGTACGACGAACTGGCAAAGGAATTTGGCAAAACCTGTATGAGTTTCCGCTTCTCGAAAGCGACACCCTCATGAGTGAAACAGCACTTAAAAATCATAGTAATTTTCCAAAATGGGCGCTTCATTCTCATTCTGAAATATCACTTTACAATGAGACTCCTATTGTACATAAGCTCTCTCATCAACATTTAATTACTCAATTTTGGATTGTTTCTGCTCTTGATCTACCGGCCTCTAGTATTGCTATTGAAAAGCTTGAAAAATATCCCGTTTCCGCATTAACAGCACGTTTTTTAAATGACTTTCATTTTTAGTACCTTTGAAGTATTAATTCAAAAAAATCATGAGCGGAACATTAAACAAAGTAATGCTAATAGGGCATCTAGGAGACGAAGTTAAAATGCATTATTTTGAAGGCGGCGGCTCTATTGGAAGATTTCCCCTAGCCACCAACGAAACCTATACCAACAAAGCAGGCGAAAAAGTTTCTAATACCGAATGGCATAATATTGTGGTTAGAAACAAAGCGGCTGAAGTTTGTGAAAAGTATCTTAATAAAGGCGACAAGGTTTATATAGAAGGACGTATAAAAACACGAAAATGGCAAGGAGAAGACGGCAATCCTAGATATTCAACGGAAATCAACGTAGATGAGTTTACATTTTTAACTCCAAAAGGCGAGGTGTCGGCTTCTACCAACCCCGCTTCAGAACAAGCTGTGGCTCAGCCAAGCTCTCCGCCTGCTGCTACATCACAACCCAAAGAACCTTCGGATGACTTACCTTTTTAAATAATTTTAGCATTGGACTCTGACCCCCTTAGTATCTTTTTTTTAGCCACAACACTCGATGTGTTATTGCTACTCAAACTCTTATTTCTGTGTGTTTTATTGTTTTTTTCAGCAATGATATCCGGTGCTGAAGTTGCCTTTTTTTCACTCTCATCATCAGACTTAACAACGCTTTCAAAGTCAAAAAATAAGCGTTACCAACTTGTTTTTAAACTGCGAAAAAACCCAAAAAAATTACTAGCCACCATCCTTGTTGGTAATAATTTTATCAATATCGCTACCGTTTTGTTGTTTGCCTCTATGTCCAACGTGTTGTTTTCGAATATAACTTCAACAGTGCTTCGATTTGTTGTAGAGGTTGGATTAATTACTTTCCTTATTCTTTTGTTCGGAGAAATTCTTCCTAAAGTCTATGCCAACAGAAATGCTGTTTCTTTTGCAAAACGAATGGCCCTACCGATTCATTTTATGGATCGTTATATCTTTTTCTTTTTAACACTTCCCATGAGTAAATGGACTAATTTTTTACACAATTCGTTGGGAAAAAAACGTTCTAATATTTCGGTTGATCAACTTTCAAAAGCATTGGAACTTACCGACGAAAAGGACACAACAGCCAAAGAGCAACAAATTCTTCAAGGAATAGTTAGTTTTGGAAATATAGACACCAAACAAGTCATGCGACCCCGTATAGATATGTTTGCCCTTTCAGAATCACTCTCTTTTCAAGAAGTAAAAGAACAAATTGTTGCATATGGTTTTTCAAGAATTCCTGTTTATAGAGAGCAAATAGATTCGGTTGTAGGCGTACTTTACATCAAAGATTTATTGCCTTATATAAATCAATCAACCTATGATTGGGTTCAATTGTTAAGGGATCCTTATTTTGTTCCTGAAAACAAAAAATTAGACGATCTGCTAATGGATTTTCAATCCATGAAAATGCATTTGGCTATTGTAGTGGACGAATACGGGGGCACTTCGGGACTAGTGACATTGGAAGATATTATGGAAGAAATTGTTGGTGAAATAAGCGATGAATTTGACGATCACGATGTGATGTATTCTAAAATTGATAAAAATACCGTTGTGTTTGAAGGAAAAACAAACTTGAAAGATGTTTATCGCATTATGCAATTTGACGATGAATCCTCGTTTGAGGAGCAAAAAGGAGAAGCAGAAACATTGGCGGGTTTTGTTTTGGAGCAAACAGGGTTATTTCCAAGAAAAAACACTTCAATTGAATTTCATGGAGTTGTTTTTACCATTGAAGCTGTTGATAAAAAGCGCATCCAACGGGTTAAGGTTCATAAAAAACAGGTATTATGAGGGCCATTATTTTAGGTTTTATTGGAATGCTGTTTTCATGCTCTCAACCCAGTCTGCCCAAGCCTGCAGGCTTTTTAGCCTTGGAATACCCAAAAGCTCAATATCAATTTTTTCAATCCGATTGTAGCTTTCAGTTTCAATTCAATCGCTTGTCAGCGATTCATTTTACAAAAGGATGTGATTTGGAAATTCAATATCCTTTTATGAAAGCCACTATTTTTTTGACTCATTTACCCGTAAAAAATAACTTGGGTAGATTGTATGAAGATGTTCAAAAAAAGCTAGACGAACAATCCTTAGGAACTACCAGAGTTCACCAAAGCGCATTTGAGGATGCCGAACGAAACCTAGTGGGGAGCTTGTTTACAATAGAGGCAGATGCAGCTTCTAATGTTCAGTTTTTTGTCACCGACAAACAAAACAATTTTGTTTCGGGATCGATTTATATAGAAACTAAACCCAATTATGATTCGTTACTTCCTACTTTGGAATACCTCAAAAAAGATATTCGAAAGTTGGTGCAAACTTTTGAATGGAAAGAAATGCTTTAAGCAGCTTCTTTTTTAACGCAACAAGGTTTTGTACAGTCTTTTTTACAAGCCGCTTTGTCTTTAGTGCAACAAGGTTTTGTACAGTCTTTTTTGCAGCTTTTTAAAGTGAATTCTTCAACAAGATCGACTGTGGTAACCGAATAACTTTCCCCAGCTGAGGTAATTGCCGCAGTCAATGCTTCTGCATTTGTTAAAGAAGCATCAAAAGAAACAAAGGCTTTTTTGTTGCTAAAATCAACCTTAGCAGATTGGACTCCAGCAACTGCATTCAGTTTTTTTTCAATGGCAGATGCACAGCCCATTTGACACGTCATTCCTTCTACACCAAATTCACCCTTTGTGAGCACAGCATCGGAAGAAATTTCAGACGTTTTTTCAGTGGAAACGGTTTTAACTTCAGGCTTAGCCTTAGTGTTGCAAGAAGTAGCCAAAATCAATAAAACAATGAGTAATGGAACAGTATTTTTCATAAGAGATGAGTTTAAGTAGCTAAATTACATAAAAATAACTAATTCTTTAAAAATATTAGTTGCAACTTCGCACAAAGAAAAATATGACTGTAGTTCAACAAAAAAAATGGGTTTATTTAGTAGTTTTAACTCTTATTTGGGGTAGTTCATACATCCTAATCAAGAAAAGCTTGATAGGATTGAGCCCGTTACAATTAGGGTCCATTCGCATTTTAATTTCAACGGCAATTTTATTGTTGATAGGATTTTCTTCGTTAAAAGGTCTTACAAAAGAACAATGGAAGTGGATTACCGTTACGGGATTTATTGGAACTTTTTTTCCGTCCTTTTTCTTTGCTTTTGCCCAAACCAAAATCGATAGTGGTGTAGCTGCAATTCTAAATTCATTGACTCCTATGGCCACGCTATTTTTTGGATTTTTCTTTTTCCAATTTTCTATTCAAAAGCGACAAATTTGGGGGGTTTTGATAGGGTTTGTTGGATCCATTTGGCTTGTTATGGAAGATTCCTCAATTACCCTTGACCAAAACCTATTTTATGTTGGACTAATTTTCACAGCTTCCCTTTGTTATGCTCTCAATGTAAACATTCTGAAACGCCACTTGCAAGATGTTTCAGCCATGGCTATTGCTTTGGGAAATTTTATTTTTATTTCCATTCCTGCTCTTATCATTCTAAGTTTTACGGGTTTTTTTAAAGCAGAAGTTTATCAAAGTTCAGAAGTGTGGGAGTCTTTCAAATACCTTCTGTTGCTATCATTTTTTGGAACGGTTATTGGAAAAATTATGTTCAATAAGTTTATTCAATTTGCTTCTCCAGTTTTTGCTTCTTCAGTTACCTATACGCTTCCGATTGTTGCCATAGGGTGGGGTGTGCTAGATGGAGAAACCATTAATTTTTGGCAGTTGGTAGCTGCGGGACTCATCCTTTATGGAGTGTCGTTGGTCAATAAAAAAGCGCTCTAAGGCGCTTTCTGAGTTTTTTAAAAACAAAATTCATTAGTTAAAATCTTCTGCTGTCAATTCGGTGTTCATCACTACACTTTTAAGGGTCATTTCAATAGATAGTTGTCCGAGCAATTGTGATTTTTTAGTAGGGAATAAAATTCCTTCAAAGGCTTGATAATCACTTAACATACTGTCTTGTTTTTGACTCTGACCGCCCATGTTGGTGGTAGAACTTTCTTTTACTTTCAGTCCAGAAGCAACATCATAAAAGAATTCAAAACTTACAACGTCTCCGCTAATTTGAATTTTATAAGCTTCTTTTCCATCAACCTCTTCAACACCAACGAGTGTTGTCTTTGGGTTTTCTATAAAGTCAATTTCAGGAAAAATACCTACTGAGTTTTTTAGATCTATCGCCATAGGTTGTGGTAAACTCATTTTTTGTCCTCCTTGTTTTGAAAAGGCTTCTTTTTTGGTAACCACCATGGTCATCATAGGGTTTCCATTTATTGAAAACACTTGTGCATTTTTATCTGCTGTTTTCTTTTCCTCACTTGTAATGGAACTTTCCATTGCAGAACCTTCATAGGTAATAACGAGAGAACGAACTGATTTAACAAGTTTGGTGCCACCGATAGCATCTAAATAATCATTCAATATAGTTTTGGCGGTCACTCCATCTGGAATGTTTGACTTTTCTGGCCGGGATGATGGCTTCCCAAATTTGTCATAATAGTTTACGGAAATAGGCTTTCCTTTAAAGGTCATTTTTTCGAGATTTTCTAATACCTCACTTGCTTTTCCAGTAACGACTATTTTAGCAAGATCGACTTTAAAATACTTTTGCGCTACTCGACGAACGTCCTCCTTTGTAACTGCGTTAATTTTTGTTAGATAATTTTTGTAATAATCTTTTGATAAGCCTTCAGTTTCAATATTCAATGCGTAGCGAGCAATGGTAGAAGGTTTTTCAAGTGCGAGTACAAAATCGCCAATGTATTTTGCTTTTGCATTTGCTAATTCATCATCACTGACTGGATTAATACGAATTTTTTCAACTTCCCGAAGGATTTCAACTACAGCACTATCGGTAACAGCGTTTCTGACACTGGCATTGGCTCTAAATCGTGATACTGTATTTTTGTCATTTCCAATACGTGAATACGAGCCATAGGTATATCCTTTGTCTTCTCTTAAGTTTAGGAACAGACGGGCTTCCCCTCCACCGCCTAAAATTTTGTTTGCGATCAATGCAGGAAAATAATCTTCATCTTTCATTGTAAGATTGACGATATTTTGAACTGTTATTTCAGATTGAACGGCATTGGGCATATTTACAAAATCAATTTCGATGGCTGAAGCATTTTTAGGTGTTGGGAATGATGAAGAAATTTTGTTTGTGGCTTTCCAATTTTTAAATAATTTTTTAACGGTTTTTTTCATTTCTTTTTCGTCAACATCTCCAACAATTACCAAGTACGCATTGTTAGGTTTGTAGTAGGTGTCATAAAAAAGAGATACATCGGACAATGAAACACGTTGAACACTTTCTTCAGTAACAAATTCACCGTAGGGATGATTCAGTCCATATGCCAAAGCTTTTTCGACGCGTCTTGCAATATTGGCTGTACTTTTTTCACCTGATTTAATACCATCAATTAATAAATCACGCTTTTTCTCAAACTCCTCTTGCGTAAATTTTGGGTGGATAACACCTTCGGCAAGTAAGGTTAATATGCGTTTGAAATATCTCGATAAAGAACTTGCGTTGGCTCCTTCCGACGAATAGGAAATAGAAGCCCCTAAAAGATCAACCTCCTCGTTAAAATCATCCTTACTTATAGTTGTAGTACCTTCTCCAAGAAGGCTACCAAGTAGCTCAGAAACACCCGCTTTGGGTCCTTCAAAAACAGGTGGATTATCAATAACCAAACTAGCGCTTGCTCGCGGTAATTTCTTGTTTTCCACAATCATTACCTTTAATCCATTTGATAAGCTAAATACGATAGGTTCAGAAAGATTAATTTCAGGTGCTGGTCCTGGGACAGGTTGTTTGCTTCGATCAATTTGTCCAAAGACAATGGAAACAAAAAATAAGGCTATAAGAGGTAGTGAATACTTTTTCACGCAGTCGTTTTTCTTCTTTGACTACCTCGTTTTGTGTATCGACTCCAATTTGATTGATAATAGGATGTAACAAACGCTCAGATTCTAACCAAAGTCCCAATTCCAAGTTGTTGGATGGAAAGACTTCATAATAATATGTTCGGTCATCGGTAGTATTGGCGTTGTTGGTTCCTCCGTTTGAAGAAACAATAGAAAACCAATCTCCTCGCTCAATATTTTTGGTACCTTCAAAAAGTAAGTGTTCAAAAAAGTGAGCAAAACCTGTTCGATCGGGTTGTTCGTCTTTAGCACCTACATGGTACATAACAGAGACGGTAACCACAGGAGCGGTATTGTCTTGATGTAAAATGACATGCAATCCATTTTTGAGATTGTATTCCTCAAAGGATACCGATTGGGAATATAAAGATCCTGAAAGTAGGACCAACGCAAAGGTGAATAAGTAGGATCGTTTCATAGAAATGAATTTAAGTTAATAGAAATGGGTTAAAACTTTCAAGTAAAAAAACTTCTTACTTTAAGTTATCTAAGTGTAAATATACTAACTTTTTAAAAAAAGATTGGTAGTCAGTGGCAGAACACTTATATTTGCAGACATTTTTAAACAAAAAAAACAAATTCAACGCTATGTACGCAATTGTAGAAATAGCAGGGCAGCAATTTAAAGTTGCAAAAGACCAAAAGGTTTTTGTTCACCGATTGGACGCCAAGGCAGGATCAAAAGTTACTTTTGATAATGTTTTGATGTTGTCTAACGGAGACAAAATCACCCTAGGCGCCCCGGCTATCACTGGAGCTTCTGTTGAGGCAAAAGTAGTTAAGCATTTGAAGGACGATAAAGTTATCGTTTTCAAAAAGAAACGAAGAAAAGGATACCGTGTTAAAAACGGACATCGTCAATCGTTAACCGAGCTTTTAATCGAAGGAATTTCTGCTTCGGGCGGTGCTACAAAAGCAGCTCCCAAAAAAGAAGCCGCTTCTGAACCCAAAGCAACCAAACCCAAAGCAGCTCCTACAAAAGAAGCCGCTTCTGAACCCAAAGCAACCCAGCCCAAAGCAGCTCCTATAAAAGAAGCAAAAGAGGATTTGAGTGGCAAAACGGTCGCCGAATTAAAGGCATTGGCTAAAGACAAAGGAATCGCAGGAATTTCAGCGATGAAAAAAGCAGATTTGATTGCTGCATTGAACGCATAAGTATAATTTAAACTCACACACAATGGCTCACAAAAAAGGAGTTGGTAGTTCTAAAAACGGTAGAGAATCCGAATCAAAACGCTTGGGCGTTAAGATTTTTGGAGGACAAGCTGCTATTGCTGGAAATATCATCGTACGTCAACGAGGCACTGCCCACAACCCTGGCGAAAATGTTTACGCCGGAAAAGACCACACCCTTCACGCTAGAGTGGATGGATTGGTAAAATTTACCAAAAAGAAAGACAACAAATCGTACGTATCTATCGTACCCTTTGATGCCTAAACAATATTTATTTTGTAATAAAAAAAGCCTCACATTTGCGAGGCTTTTTTTTATAAAAGGGTTGTTTTAGTAACGGTAATAATCCGGCTTGTAGGGACCTTCTACCGTTACACCTATGTAGGAAGCTTGATCTTCACGAAGCTCTTCGAGTTCTACACCCATGCGTTCCAAGTGAAGTTTGGCTACTTTTTCATCCAAATGTTTGGGCAACATATATACTTCGTTATTGTATTTGTCAGCATGTTGCCAAAGTTCTATTTGCGCCAAGGTTTGGTTGGTAAAAGAGTTACTCATCACAAAACTCGGATGTCCAGTTGCGCAACCTAAGTTGACCAAACGTCCTTCGGCCAAGACAATAATGTTTTTACCATCCACCGTGTACATATCGACTTGCGGCTTGATTTCGTCTTTGGTATTTCCATAGGCGCCGTTGAGCCATTCCATGTCTATTTCGTTATCAAAATGACCAATATTACAAACAATGACTTTATCTTTCATAGCTCGAAAATGCTTTTCGGAAATAATGTCTTTGTTTCCAGTTGCAGTTACTACCACATCGGCATTACCAATGACAGTTTCCATTTTCTTGACTTCAAAACCGTCCATAGAGGCTTGTAGCGCACAAATAGGATCGATTTCGGTAATGGTTACAATACTACCAGCTCCTTTAAAAGAAGCCGCTGTTCCTTTTCCAACATCACCGTATCCGGCAACGATTACTCGTTTTCCTGCCAACATAGTGTCAGTGGCTCTTCGTACCGCATCAACAGCACTTTCTTTGCAACCGTATTTGTTGTCAAATTTAGATTTGGTAACCGAGTCATTGACGTTAATTGCAGGAATGGGTAAGGTTCCGTTTTTGACACGCTCATACAAACGGTGAACTCCTGTAGTGGTTTCTTCCGACAGTCCTTTAATTTGGGAAACCAACTCAGGATAATGATCCAATACCAAATTGGTTAGATCGCCTCCGTCATCCAAAATCATATTCAAAGGCTTTCTGTCTTCACCAAAAAATACGGTTTGCTCAATACACCATTCAAATTCTTCTTCTGTCATTCCTTTCCAGGCATAAACAGGAATTCCTGCGGCTGCAATAGCTGCGGCAGCATGGTCTTGAGTGGAAAAAATATTACAAGAACTCCAAGTCACTTCTGCGCCCAAATCAACTAAGGTTTCTATCAAAACTGCTGTTTGAATGGTCATGTGCAAACAACCCGCTATTCGAGCTCCTGCCAAAGGTTTTTGATTTTTATATTCGTTTCGCAACGACATAAGTCCTGGCATTTCTGCTTCTGCTAAGGTAATTTCTTTGCGCCCCCAATCTGCCAAAGAAATATCTTTGATTTTGTAGGCGGTGTAAGGAGTTGTTTTTGTTGACATAGTTGTATCTTTGTTATAGCAATTTTGATTTGCAAATTTACGACATAGAATGCCGATATACAAACATTTAACTCCTAACGACAACACAACAATTTATTTGTGGGAACTGACAGAATCGGAAAAAGAATTGCATCAGGGACTCGTTCTTACCTCCTATTGTGAAAACCGCTTGTCACAAATGCAATCAACTATGCATCGAAAGGGATTTTTAGGAGTCAGGCAGCTTCTTAAACAGGCAGGGTATGCGCCTCACAATCTTTCGTATGATGCTATGGGAAAACCGCATTTGTCGGATGAAAATTTCATATCCATTTCACATTCTTTTGAATTTGTCGCTGTGGCTATTAGCTCCCAAGAAGTGGGTGTTGATTTGGAAAAAGAACGTCCCAAAATTCAAACCATTGCACCCAAGTTTCTACATCCTTCCGAGTGTGCTCTACTTTCTTCGGATCGTATGCTGACTACTTCTTGGTGCATTAAAGAAGCCGCTTACAAGCTTATAGCCCAAAAAGGACTGAGTTTTTTAAACCACATTCGAATTGCCAAAAGCCAATCCGATCACCTCGTTAGCACCGTTCAAACAGCGGCTGGATTTGTAATATTAAAAAACTGGGTGTATCATTGGCCCAACTATTCTTGTGCTCTTGCACTAAAAAAATAATCTCAAAAATGGATATTTCTGTTGAACTTACCCTTACTCCGCTTCAAGATCATTACGAAACACCCATAATTGATTTCATCAAAGAGCTTAGAGCCTCGGGATGTACGATTCACGAAACACCATTGAGCACTCAAATTTATGGTGATTTTAATACCGTAATGTCTTCTATCAACCAAGCAACTCAAAAAGCTTTTGAAAATTCAGAGCATATTATTTTACATATGAAAATTGTCAAATCCAACCGAAGCGATTATGAACCTTTTTTTTGAGACCTTTTTTGGGCAATATGCTGACTACGCATCCATCGATATTTTTTTGGAAATAACAGGAGTGATTTTTGGTTTTTTGAGCGTGTGGTACGCCAAAAAAAATCATATATGGGTGTTTCCAACAGGCTTAATTTCTACCGCTATTTTTGTGTATTTATTGTGGAAATGGGTTTTACTGGGTGATATGATGATCAATGCATATTACTTTGTAATGAGTATTTACGGGTGGTATGTGTGGACACGTAAATCGAATGGCGAATCCCTTACTCCAATAAGTCGCACCACTGCTTCTGAAAAGAAAATCGCTTGGATCATTTTTATGACAACTCTTGTATTTGTTTTTGGAGTGTATCATTTTGCTGAGAAATGGTCGTCATGGACGGCATATGTTGATACCCTAACAACAGCTATTTTCTTTGTGGGAATGTGGTTGATGGCTCGCCGAAAAATTGAAAATTGGATTTTTTGGATCATCGGAGATATCATTTCGGTTCCGCTTTATTTATACAAAGGACTAACTTTTACTAGTTTTCAATATCTAATTTTTACCTTTGTAGCTATTGCTGGATATTTTCTATGGAAAAAAACCTTGGACAAACCCCTTCTTCGTGCGTAAAAGTGGTGTTGTTTGGTCCTGAATCAACAGGAAAAACATCGCTTTCAAAACAATTGGCACGCTATTACGACTCGGTTTGGGTTCCTGAATTTGCCAGAGCATATCTTCAAGAAAAATGGAACAATACCAAAACAACCTGCACCGCTGAAGACCTCTTGCCCATTGCGGAAGGACAAATAAACAATGAAAATCGTTTGGTTTCAAAAGCCAATAAAGTACTCATCTGTGACACGGATTTGTTAGAAACCAAAGTATATTCTGAAGCTTACTATATAGGTTCTTGCGATCCAATATTGGAAAAGTTTGCACTTAAAAACACGTATGACATGTATTTTTTGACCTATATTGATGTGCCATGGGAAGCCGATGATTTAAGAGACAAGCCTACAGAGAGAAAAGAAATGTATGACTTTTTTGAAAATACACTAATTAAATACAACCGGCCTTACACGGTTTTAAAAGGATCTCCCAAGGAACGGCTCCGCCAAGCCACTCAAATTATAGATGATTTAATTTTAAAAAATGCTTCCATTTACTAAAAATAACCTTAACCAAATCAAACAAAAAGAGTTAACTCCTGAAGATGTTGAAAACCAACTCAACATTTTTAAAAAAGGAAATCAATTCGTTTTTCTTGAATCAGCAGCTTCGATTAAAAATGGAATTTTAGTCTTGAATGAAGAAGAACAATTACAGTTACAACAAAAATACGAGGCTGCTGTTGACGACTTGAAAGTTGTAAACTTTGTACCCGCATCGGGAATGGCGACAAGAATGTTTAAGTTTTTGTATTTTTTTAAGACAACTTACAATCCAAGCAAACAGTCTCTGAATGCATATTTGAACAACAATAAGTCCCACAAACTTCGGGAATTTATTGCAGGAATGGATAAGTTTCCTTTTTCAAAGCAAGTAGATGCAGAATTAGCCAAAAAGGGAATTCAAAGAACTCCCATCAACCAATACAGAATAGCATTTATAAATTTAGTTTTAAAACTATATGGAGAAATTCCAAAAGGGCTGGTTCCCTTTCACAACTATCGAGGGGAAGTTGTAACAGCCTTTGAAGAGCAATTGTATGAATCGCTACATTATGCAAAATCGCGCCAATCAGTAAGACTTCATTTTACAATCCCTCCCGAAAATTCTTTGATCATCAAGGAATTTTTGCAACCCATAGTATATAAAATTTCTAAGCAACACAATGTTGCAGTTAAAATTGAATATTCACACCAACATCCCAAAACCGATACGCTTGCTGTAAATCATAACAACAAGCCGATTCGAGACCATTGGGGTCAATTGGTTTTTCGAAATGGCGGACACGGATCGTTGCTTCACAACCTCAACGAGTTGGATGCCGACATTGTGTTTATTAAAAACATTGACAATGTGTCTAAAAGAGATTCGCACGAAAAAAGAGCGCTTTATAAAAAAATATTGGCAGGAAAACTACTCGCTGTTCAAGAAAAATGTTTTCAGTGGATCCGTAAAATAGACGATGGATCAGCGAATCGAAAAGAATTGGAAATTTTTATCAAGGAAGAATTGAATCTTTCTTACTTGGTAGAATCCAATGATCAATTGTTTTTTGAAGCCTGTAAAAAAGCACTGCATCGACCTATTCGCGTTTGTGGAATGGTTAAAAATGAAGGAGAGCCTGGAGGAGGACCTTTTTGGGTTAGGAAGAATAATAAAAATTCTCTTCAAATTGTGGAGTCTGCTCAAGTTGATATGAACAACAATAAACAAAAGACTATTTTCAAATCAGGGAGTCATTTTAATCCTGTTGACTTAGTTTGTGGGTTAAAAGATTACAAGGGTCAAAAATTTGATTTGACACAATTTTCCGATCCAAGCGCGTATTTAATTTTCAACAAATCGATGAGGGGAGCTTCAGTAAAAGCACTCGAACATCCCGGACTTTGGAATGGCTCTATGTCTTTGTGGACAACACTTTTTGTAGAAGTTCCCATTTTTACGTTCACTCCTGTAAAATCGTCAAACGAACTATTACGTCCAGGGCATCAAGTGTATTAAACCGCGATTTTAACTTTAATTTCTTTATATTTGCATTGTCTCATAAGGGGTGCCCAACCAATCGGGCTGAGATCATACCCAATGAACCTGGGCGGATAATGCCGCCAAGGGATTTGAAAAAGTACATTAGTAATCTTTATACAGAATAACAACCCCTTTTATTTGTATTTGTTTTTTTATACAAATGAAACATTCTTTTTTTCTAATAATTTTTTTGATGGCTGACTCGATGATGGCGCAATCCAAACCGACTGATTCTATTCAAAAACCAACCTTTGAATTGGAGGAAGTAATGGTGGCAGCCCTTCGTGTCGATGCCAATTCGCCGGTAACTTTTTCCAATCTGTCCAAAAAAGAGTTGTCTCAACGAAATTTGGGGCAAGACATTCCTATTTTAATGAAATACCTTCCAGGAGTTGTTACAACTTCTGATGCGGGAGCAGGGATTGGATATACAGGAATTCGTGTTCGAGGAAGCGATGCTACTCGCGTCAACGTAACTTTGAACGGAATTCCACTCAACGATGCCGAATCTCATGGAGTATGGTGGGTAAATATGCCCGATTTTGCATCTTCTACAGAGAGCCTTCAACTGCAAAGGGGAGTCGGCACATCCACCAACGGTTCCGGAGCATTTGGAGCGAGCCTCAATCTGCTTACCGATGCGGTAGCAACACTCCCTGGGGTTGAATTGTCCAATTCTTTGGGAAGTTTTAATACCCTGAAGTCCACTTTGAAATTTACAACGGGCCTGTTAAACAATCGTATTGAATTTGCCGGACGACTGTCTTCCATTCAATCGGAGGGATACATTGATAGAGCGACTTCAGACTTAGAATCGTTTTTTCTACAAGCTTCTTATTTGAATGACAACACCTTGATTAAAGCCTTGGCTTTTGGAGGTCACGAAGTTACTTATCAGTCTTGGAATGGTATTGAAGACAAACAAACATTACGCACCCATCGCACTTATAATTCGGCAGGAAAATATACCGATGAGAATGACAACGTTCAATTTTATGACAATGAAGTAGATAATTACAAACAAGACCATTTTCAATTGCATTGGAATCAAAAATGGGACGCATCTTTAAGCACCAATATCGCACTACATTATACCCACGGCAGAGGATTTTATGAACAATACAAAGAAGATCAATCTTTTTCAGAATACAATTTGACTCCCATTATTGTGGGTTCGACAACCCTAAATACAACCGATTTGATTCGAAGAAAATGGTTGAAAAATGATTTTTATGGAACAACGGTTTCAATAAATTATAAAAAATCATCTGTGGATTGGACTTTAGGAAGTTCTTTGAACACCTACGAAGGAGATCATTTTGGAGAAGTAATTTGGGCGCGTAATGCAGGCAACAGTGAGATTCGCAACCGATATTACGACAATTTTGGAAACAAAAAAGAAGCCAATGTATTTTCAAAACTCGAGATTCAATTGACTAGTCAATGGCTTGGGTATTTGGATCTTCAATACCGTTCTGTAAATTACGAAGCCGACGCTCTTTTTGAAGGTAACAAAGTGGATGCGACTTTTGAATTCTTTAATCCCAAAGCTGGACTTACATTCAAGCATAATAGCAATCATTATTTTTATACATCTTATGCCAGAGCGCAAAGAGAACCCAACCGAACGGATTATGAAAATGGCACTCCGCTTCCAGAAATCTTGGATGATTTTGAACTAGGTTGGCGTTTCCAATCGGGAAGCTCTCGAGTCAATACAAATCTTTATTACATGAAATACCAAGATCAACTGGTGTTGACAGGAGCTATAGACGACGTTGGAGCTCCTATTCGCGCCAATGTTGGAGATAGTTATCGACTGGGACTTGAAATAGATGCCCTGATTGCGCTTACTGATAAATGGGTAATTCATCCTACAGTATCATTAAGTAAAAATAAAAACAAAGATTACATCTTTAAGCGAAACGGTAAATTAGAAACTTTGGGCGATACTCATATAGCATATTCGCCAGAAGTTGTTGTTTCCAATGCAATTCAATACCAACCCTCCGATCGATTGCAATTATCGCTTCTTACAAAATATGTTGGGGAACAATATTTGGGTAATTTAGACTCCCAAAATTCCTTGTTAGAAGCCTATGCAATTAGCGATTTGAGTGTTCAATATCAGTGGAATTTTTCCTCTGTGATTGATAGTTTGGAGCTCAATCTTTTGATCAATAATATTTTTGATGCATCCTATATTTCTAACGGATACTTTTATACTTATGACGATGACTGGTCACAACCGGGTGAAGTCAAAACTATTGAAGGTACTGGGTACTATCCGCAGGCAGGAATTCATTTTTTACTGGGAGTTCGACTAAAAATTTAATTAGAAATCACAATCGTATTTCCGTTTTTTTGAGCGCGATAATTTAATAAAGTATACAGCTTGGTATCGGATGAACTGTCTGTTAAAATTTGTCCAGTAGCAAGACTGTATTCATAGTCTTCGCAGTTGCATTTACTCAACACACCGACTATTTCCATGGTTGAACAGTCGTTGGGCGCGTGGTTGGGGCAGCTTGCCTCCCATGCCATAAATTGATCGTTCAAGTTAAAAACCAAAAGACCTCTTATTCCACCTTGGGCAATGTATTGCGTTCCTCCCGAAAACCGAAGATTGTCGTATTGTGGAAGATTAAGATTGATAGGATATTCAAAAGAAATTTCTGTTAAATAAGGGTTCCAATCTACCGTACTTTTATCACAACTCATAATGAGCCCAGAAATCAACAATAAAATTAACGGAGTTGAAACTTTCATAAGTTGTTCGATTTAATTACAAAGTAACGTCAAAATTTAATTATTTCGTACATTTGTTTGAAATCCTGTTCGTTAGCGAGGGATTTTTGTGTTTAAAAAATAGCCGTTATGAGCAACTTATCTTATTATACCGCAGAAGGATTAAAAAAATTGAGAGACGAACTTAACTATCTTAAAGATATTGAACGCCCCAAAGCATCTCAGGCCATTGCTGAGGCTAGGGACAAGGGTGATTTGAGCGAAAATGCAGAATACGATGCTGCCAAAGAAGCCCAAGGATTGCTTGAACTCAAAATTGCCAAATTGGAGGAAACATATGCAGGCGCTCGTCTTATCGATGAATCTCAACTCGACACCTCAAAAGCGTTGGTGCTTTCGCGAGTAAAAATTAAAAACCTTAATAACGGAATGGAAATGACCTACACCTTGGTTGCGGAAAGCGAGGCAGATTTGAAATCCGGAAAAATATCCGTCAATTCGCCAATTGGAAAAGGACTGCTCGGAAAATCTGTTGGCGAAATTGCTGAGGTTCAGGTACCTAATGGGGCTTTAAAATTTGAAATTCTTTCCATCGAACGATAGATAATGGCAACTATTTTTACAAAGATTATTACTGGCGAAATACCGTGTTACAAAGTTCATGAAAATGAACATTTCATCGCATTTTTAGACATCAACCCCAATGCTAGAGGTCACACTCTTTGTGTTCCAAAAAAGGAAACGAACAAACTTTTTGACCTTAACGATTCAGAATACACGGCTTTGATGAATTTTTCTAAACAAGTAGCCCTTGCGCTCCGAAAAGCGGTTCCTTGCTTGCGAATAGGAATGTCAGTAATTGGGTTAGAAGTTCCCCACGTTCACGTTCACTTGATTCCTCTTCACAGTATGGAAAACGCAACGTTTCAACACAAAGTTTCCCTGAAACCCCAAGAATTCGAAGCGTTGGCTAGTCAGATTCGACAGTATCTTTAGTAATTAATTTCAACACAATCTCCATAGTAGTCCCCTTTTCAGGATGGGTTTCCTTTAGCCTTAAAAAACCGTTGTGATAATCTTCTACAATTCTTTTTGCTAACGACAATCCCAGACCCCAACCTCTTTTTTTATTGGTCACACCCGGAGAAAATATGGTTTTCTGTAGCTTTTTTGGAATCCCAGATCCTGTGTCGGAAATCATGATTTTAATAAAATGATCTTGAACTTGGGTTTCAACCCTAATTGTGCCTTCTCCTTTCATGGCGTCAATGCCGTTTTTAATTAAATTTTCAATGACCCACCCATACAAAGCACTGCTAAGTGGTGTAAAATATTTTTGATCAGGAAGGTTGATGTCAAATGCAATCAAAGACGAACTGCGTTCTTTTAGATACGTGACTATAGATTGAGTTTCTTTTATAATATCGGTTGGAGAAAGGGATGGGTTTGAACCAATTTTTGAAAAACGATCTGTAATGGTCTCCAGCCTTTTCAAATCTTTTTTCATAGAATCTAGAGCGTCTTTTGATATTTTTTCGGATTCCAAAAGTGCTACCCATCCCATTAAAGACGAAAGCGGTGTTCCAATTTGATGTGCTGTTTCTTTTGCCATTCCTGTCCATAACTTATTTTGAATGGCCACTCGAGAGGTTTTGTAAAAGACAAATAGAATTGTTGCAAACACCAAAACAATTGAAAACAGTGCTAAGGGATAGAATCGAATTTTTTTAAGCAATGCCGAATGTCCGTAATATAAGGTTTGATTGACATCCGAACCGTATCGAATCTGAATGGGAGGATTTTCTAACCTAATGCGTTTCAATATAGATTTCAAATAGGTAGAATCATTTTTTAAAGCACGCCTTTCATCAATATTACTAAATCGAAGAATTTCCCCATTTTCATCGACAAGAATCATAGGATTTTTAGTATTTTCGGTTAAAATTTTAAAAGAGACTTCCCCAATGTTAGAATTCAAATCGGTAGTTTTAAGCAATTCTTTTTGCGCCAAAGCCCACAATTCCATACGCTGTCTTTCGTCCTCTTTACTGGAAGAAATCAACAGGCTGGTATTCCATAAAATCAATCCAACAATTAGAACAGATCCCACAATAAGAAGCCACCTCCAAAGACTATCCGATGATTTTCGAATGAATTTCATACAATTGATTATTTGCTAATATAACAGAATTAATTTTAGTTCTGTGTCCTCAAAAAAACGTATTTTTGTAAGAACAAATTATAATTATTATGGAAATTTCTGGCAAAATTAAACTCATTGACCAAACCAAAGAATACGGATCCAAAGGATTTAAAAAACGTGAGGTGGTTATTACCACTGAGGAACAATACCCTCAATCCATTTTAGTAGAATTTGTTCAAGACAAATGCGATTTACTCAACGCCTTTGCTGTGGGTCAGTCGGTAAAAATTGGCATCAACATTCGAGGAAGAGAGTGGGTAAACCCACAAGGGGAAACCAAGTATTTTAATTCCATTCAAGGATGGCGTATTGAAAATATGACAGCTCCTCAGGGCACCCCTGATTTACCTCCAACACCTCCTGCCGAGGCTTTTGAGCCTGCTACAGACTTGAATAGCGACGAACCCGACGATCTGCCGTTTTAATCATTTTTCTGTTCGGTTCGTTATTTTTAGAGAAGTGTTTTTTGCATTCAACCCTCTTTTTGGGTAAATTAGTAGCAACAACCAATTCCTATGTTTGAACTTACAGATCGTTTCGAATTTCCTTCTCCCAATTCAGCCAATTCGCAAGGAATTGTTGCTGTGGGTGGCGATTTGAATCCAAAACGTGTTTTGTTGGCCTATCAACAAGGTATTTTTCCTTGGTTTGAGCAAGACGATTTTTTGATTTGGTGGAGTCCCGATCCTAGAATGGTATTGTATTTAGAAAATCTAAAAATTTCTAAAAGCATGCGCCAGTTGCTTCGTAACAATCCTTTTGAAGTGACTTTCAACAAAGCCTTTTATGAGGTCGTTGCATCCTGTGCAAAAGTAAAACGATTTGGACAAACAGGTACTTGGATTACTCCCGGATTGATGAACGCTTATCAAGAACTTCACGAACAAGGAGATGCTTTTTCGGTAGAAGTATGGGAACACGGAAAGTTGGTTGGCGGTTTGTACGGAATCGATGTCGATTCCGTTTTTTGTGGCGAAAGTATGTTTTCGAAAGTAAGTAATGCCAGTAAAGTTGCTTTGATTTATTTGGTTCGAGAGCTTAAAAAACAACACTACAGACTTATAGATTGTCAAGTACCAACGGCTCATTTGGCAAGTATGGGTGCCGAGGTAATTTCCAGAGAGAAATTTTTAAATTACCTGAAAAACTAAACCAACTCCTTGTGTCGAAAACAATTGGTTGTGTGGTCATTGACCATTCCAGTAGCCTGCATATGAGCATACACTACCGTGGAACCCACAAATTTAAAACCTCGCTTTTTTAGGTCTTTACTTATCCGATCTGATAAGGGAGTATTGGCAGGAATTTCTTCTAGCTTTTTATACCTATTTTGAATAGGTTTCCCATTTACAAACCCCCAAATATAGTTACTAAAACTTCCAAATTCTTTTTGAATTCGAAGAAAAGATTGTGCGTTTGTAACAGCAGAATTGATCTTGAGTCGATTGCGAATAATGTTAGCATTTTGCATAAGCGCTTCTAATTTTGGAGCTTCATAAAGCGCTATTTTTTGATAGTCAAAAGCATCAAAAGCTTCCCTAAAATGTTCGCGTTTTCGCAAAATGGTAATCCAACTCAATCCTGCTTGAAAGGTTTCAAGAATCAAAAACTCAAAAAGGGTTGCATCGTCATAAACGGGAGTTCCCCATTCCAAATCGTGGTAAGTTTCGTAGAGCGAGTCACCCTCGCACCATACGCATCGTTGCTTCATTTCTTTATTATTTTGGGATAAGTAAGATACAAAATTTCCAACATAGCAAATGGATCGACGATTAAATCGTCTCGTTTTTCAAATGCTTTTCAAAGGCCTCAAGGGTCATAGCGTCTGTAACCTCATAGCAGCCAATACGCGTTCTTCGAAGTGCGGTAAGATGCGCTCCAGAGTCTAGCGATTTCCCAAAATCATGAGCCAAAGACCGAATGTAGGTTCCTTTACCGCAACAAACAGTAACCGCTACTTCAGGAATTTCAATGCGAGTAACCTCCATAGATACAATCGAAACGGTTCGGCTTGGAATATCCACAGCTTCTTCTTCACGCGCATATTCATAAAGGCGTTTTCCATTTTTTTTCAAGGCAGAAAAAATAGGCGGTTGTTGTTGAATATCTCCAATAAAAGTTGCTGCTGCGTCTTTTATTTTTTGATCTGTAATATGATTGATTTCAAACGATTGGTCGATTTTGGTTTCTAAATCATAGGATGGCGTAGTAGCACCCAAACAAAATGTTGCATCGTATTCTTTTTCTTGCCCTTGAAGTTCTTGTATTTTTTTTGTGAACTTCCCTGTGCAAATCAACAGCAACCCTGACGCCAAAGGATCGAGGGTTCCCGCATGTCCAACTTTAATTTTTTTAAGTTGAAATTGTTGTCGAATGAGCCAACGAATCTTGTTAACCGCCTGAAATGAAGTCCATTCAAGAGGCTTGTCTATAAGCAGTAACTTGCCTTCCAAAAAATCTTCTTTTTGAAACATTCGTTAAGCGATTGAAAAAATAATAGCAATTAGTCCTACCAATGCACAGTACAATCCAAAATACCGCAAACTACTTTTTTTAACCAAAAGAATCATCCACTTACATGCAAGAACTCCCGTTGTAAAAGCAGCAATAAACCCAAGGAGTAAGGGAATGAAAGAAGTTTCTTCAGAACTAAGATCGCCTTCCAAAAGCGATTTTGCAATGCTTCCAAAGATAAGAGGAACGACCATTAAAAAAGAAAAACGTGCCGCACGCTCCCTATCAATCCCCAACAATACAGACGTAGCAATTGTAGCTCCGCTTCTCGAAATTCCGGGTAAAATAGCAATGGCTTGCGCAATTCCAATTCCTACAGCATAGACGTTTGACACTTCTTTGACCGTTTTTTTAGCGGTATCCGCTACAATCAATAATGCAGCAGTAACACACAACATCAGTCCAATAAGCAATATATTTTCATTAAATAGATGTTCGATTTGACTTTCAAAAAAGAGGCCTACCAATGCGGCGGGAATCATTGAAATGATAATTTTAAGAGAAAATTTACTGGAATCATTCCATTGAAAAGCAAACAGTCCTTTAATGATTTCAGCGACTTCTTTTCGAAATACCACCAAAGTACTTAGTGCCGTAGCTCCATGAACAAAAACAGTAAACAGCAAACCGTCTTTTGGCAAAGATTCATCACCTAAAAGGAATTTTACAATTTCTAAGTGACCGCTCGATGACACAGGCAAAAACTCAGTGAGACCTTGGATAATCCCTAAAATTACTGCGTCGAGTGCACTCATTGCTTGTTTTTAGGATTGACAAGAATCGCATAAATCTCAATGGCAAATCCAATCAATACGAGTGTTGGCGCCAATCGAATTCTTTGAGAACTAAAAATTTCAGGATTGAAAACATTGGGATCATCACTTCCGCCTCCGGCCATTAGCAAAAACCCGAGTGCGATAAAAAATATACCAATAAACATCCATCGGTAATTTTTGGATTGAAATAAAAATTCTTTTTTAGGTTGTTTTTTCATGGGATTAGTATAAACGATCCGTTTTTAAATTCAAATAGCGTTGGGTTGCGAAAAAAGTGCTGATGGCTGTAATAACAATTCCAATCAACAATATAGATCCAAACAACATTCCCAACATGGGGTAGTCGTATTTTAGGTCGAGTTGAGGAAAGAGACGACTTACATATTCAATCATTGCCACGATGCCTGCTATTGCCAAAAGAGCCCCCAATATTCCAAGTTGCATATGCGTCCAAACAAATGGTCGTCGAATGAAGCGTTTGGTTGCTCCAACCATTTGCATGGTCTTGATAATCATTCTTTTGGAATAGATAGCTAAACGAATGGAACTATTAATTAATAAGATAGAAATAACCAAAAACCCTCCTGAAATGACCAATATCCAAAAACTAATTCTTCGAATATTATCGTTTAGTAAGCTTATCAATGGACGGTCATAAGAGACACTTTCTACATAATTTTTGGCAGATAATTCGTTGCTGATAACCTGAATGGATTCACTATCCACATAAGCAGCATTTAAAAAAACATCGATTGAATTTTGAAGTGGATTGTATCCTAAAAAATCCATGTAATTTTCTCCGATTTCTTCGCTGTGTTGCTCTGCAGCGTCTTGTTTTGAGACAAAAGTAGCGGACTTTGTGTAGTCTGCTAAAGCCAATTTTTTTTGCAACTGAGTAATTTCAATTTCTTTGGCACTGTCTTTTAAATATACGGTAAGTGCAATTTGTTCTTTGAAATGGTTGGCAACTTTTTGGGTATTCAAAGCCAGTAATCCGAACATCCCTAAAACAAACAATACCAGAGCGATACTTACAGTAACGGACAGATAAGAGGTTATTAACCTTCGTTTTTGGTAACTTTCAAATGAACTTGCCATGAATTGAATTGTGATGTAAAAATAAGAAACCATTTTGAAATGAGTGCCCTCTTTTTTCATTCGTACAATTAAACGTATTTTTGCCTTCAAATATTTCAACGATACATGTCCTACGATTTTAAAAAAATTGAAAACTATTGGCAGTCCTACTGGGCAAAAAATCAAACATTTGCGGCTGAAAATTCTAGCAAGTTGCCCAAATATTATGTGTTGGATATGTTTCCCTATCCTTCGGGTGCAGGGCTGCATGTTGGTCATCCACTAGGATATATTGCAAGTGATATTGTTGCCAGATACAAGCGCCACAAAGGGTTCAATGTTTTGCATCCGCAAGGATACGATTCGTTTGGATTGCCCGCAGAACAATACGCAATTCAAACTGGTCAACACCCCGCAATTACTACTGAAACCAATATCAATCGATACAGACAGCAGCTTGATCAACTCGGATTTTCATTTGATTGGAGTCGTGAAATACGAACTTCCGATCCGACTTACTACAAGTGGACGCAGTGGATTTTTATCCAATTGTTCAACGCATGGTACGACCTTTCTTTAAATAAAGCCCGTTCGATTACTACGTTGATAACATTATTTTCAGAGCAAGGAAACAAAAACATAACAGCTGTAAGTGATGAAAATCCACCTGAATTTTCTGCCCAAGAATGGAATGATTTTTCGGAAATAGAACAGCAAAAAATTCTATTGCAATACCGATTGGCTTATTTATCCGATACGGAGGTCAATTGGTGTGCTGAATTGGGAACCGTATTGGCAAATGACGAAATTATCAATGGAGTTTCAGAACGAGGGGGTCATCCTGTAATTCGTAAAAAAATGAAGCAATGGAGCATGCGTATTTCTGCTTATGCCGATCGATTGCTTCAGGGTCTTGAAAAAATAGATTGGCCTGAACCGTTAAAAGAAATGCAGCGCAATTGGATTGGAAAATCTGTTGGGGCCTCTGTAGTATTTAACGTAACGGATTATGATGCAACGGTTGAAGTATTTACTACTCGACCCGACACGTTGTTTGGAGTTACGTTTATGACATTAGCTCCCGAACACGAATTGGTTTCTAAAATAACGACCCAAGAACAAAGCGCTGAGGTAAACGCTTATGTGGAACAGACCTCCAAACGAAGCGAACGAGATCGAATGACTGATGTAAAATCTATTACTGGAGTTTTTACAGGTGCTTATGCAATCCACCCACTAACAAAACAACAAATTCCTATTTGGATTGGAGATTATGTATTGGCCGGCTATGGAACAGGAGCTGTAATGGCAGTTCCTTGCGGTGACCAACGCGATTATGATTTTGCAACTCATTTTAATATTCCAATTGTAAATATTTTTAAAGATGCCGATATTTCAAAAGAAGCTTTTACGGATAAAGAGAGTACCGTAATTGCAAATTCTGACTTTTTGAATGGATTGTCTTACAAAGAGGCTTCTCAAAAAGTCATTGCTTCATTGGAAAAAATAGGCGCTGGAAAAGGAACTATTAATTATCGACTGCGAGACGCTGTTTTTAGCCGACAACGATATTGGGGTGAGCCGTTTCCTGTTTATTATAAGGAAGGAATGCCTCAAATGATTGATCGAGCGCATTTGCCTGTTTTATTACCGAAAGTAGAAAAATACTTGCCGACTCAAGAGGGCGCACCTCCTTTGGGAAACTCTTCCCAATGGGCTTGGGATGAGCAAAACAATAACGTGGTTTCCAACGATAAAATAGATTATCAAACCGTATTTCCATTAGAGCTAAATACCATGCCAGGTTGGGCAGGAAGCTCTTGGTATTTTAATCGATACATGGATGCTCACAATACAGAAGAGTTTGCATCGCAAGAGGCTCTGCACTATTGGAAAGAAGTGGATTTGTATTTAGGAGGAAGTGAACACGCTACAGGTCACTTGCTTTATTCACGTTTTTGGCAGCACTTTTTGTACGACATGGAACAAGTTCCTGTTGAAGAATACGCCAAAAAACTAATCAATCAGGGAATGATTTTAGGAACGAGTGCACTTGCATGTCGCAAAAGAGGCACACAAACGTTTTTATCCAAAGGATTGGTTCAAGACCATGAAGTTGACCCCGTTCATGTGGATGTTAGTTTTGTTAATAGTTCGGACGAGTTGGATGTTGAACAACTCAAAAAGTGGCAATCCCAATTTGCGGAAGCTAGTTTTGAGTTAGAAGAAGGTGTTTTTAGAGTAGGTCGTGAGGTCGAAAAAATGTCAAAATCCAAATACAACGTTGTCAATCCCGATGATATTTGCGAACAATACGGAGCAGACACCCTACGAATGTATGAAATGTTTTTGGGCCCCATTGAGCAAGCAAAGCCCTGGAATACAGCGGGAATTTCGGGAGTTCATTCCTTTTTAAGAAAATTGTGGAAATTGTTTCATCTGAACGAATCTTTTGAAATTTCGGAAGAAAAACCATCGAGGGAATCCTTAAAAACACTTCACAAAACCATCAAGAAAGTAACAGAAGACATCGAGAATTTTTCATTCAACACTTCTGTAAGTTCTTTTATGATTTGTGTGAACGAATTGTCGGCTCAACAATGCAACCAACGATCAATTTTAGAACCGCTTACGTGCTTGATTTCGCCCTTTGCTCCGCATATAGCTGAGGAATTATGGAAATTATTAGGACATCAAGAGTCCCTTTCCAAAACGCCTTATCCAGTATATGAAGAACACTATTTGATAGAAAGTTCCAAAGAATATCCTATTTCTTTCAATGGAAAGATGCGGTTTACTAAAAAATTACCCCTTTCATTATCTCCAAAAGAAATTGAAAACGAAGTGCTTGCGGATGATCGAACACAACAACAGCTGGACGGAAGAACGCCCAAAAAAGTGATTGTTGTGCCAGGAAAAATTGTAAATATTGTAGGCTGATGGAAATATCTATAGAATGGATTGGGTTTATAGCAGCCCTTTTGACAACAGGAGCTTTTGTTCCTCAGGTATTCAAAACACTCAAAACTAAATCAACTGAAGGGCTTTCATTAACCATGTATATGAGTATGTTTGTAGGAATCATGTTGTGGCTTTTTTATGGAATCAAAATTCAAAGCATTTCTATGATTGTTGCCAATGTTGTAACGGGTGGATTAACACTCTCTATTTTGGTGATGATTATTCTTCACAAAAAGAAAAATTAATAAGGTATATTTTATAATTTTACAATTCAATTTTAAAGACTTTTTTTATGACAGGGTATTATATTTTAGCACTTGCTATTGGCGGAATTAGCATGCTTGTGAGTTCACAGTTAAAAAGGAAGTTTAAAAAATATTCCGAAGTGACTTTACGCAATGGGATGAGTGGGGCAGAAATTGCAGAAAAAATGCTTTCTGACCATGGCATTCGCGATGTAAAAGTTGTTTCAACCCCAGGAATGTTAACAGATCATTACAATCCCAAAACCAAAACAGTAAACCTAAGCGAAGGAGTGTATTCAAAACGAAATGCTTCTGCAGCTGCAGTTGCGGCGCATGAGTGCGGCCATGCTGTTCAGCATGCTGTCGGGTATGAATGGCTTCAAATGCGCTCAAAGCTAGTGCCTGTAGTGAGCGTTGCGGCGAACTATTCGATTTGGATTATAATTGCCGGTTTGTTTTTTGTAAACAGCACGGCTTTTGGGTATGAACTGGCAATGATCGGTGTTGTGATGTTTGGTTTGGGAACCTTGTTTAGTTTTGTAACCCTTCCTGTTGAATACGATGCGAGCAATCGAGCCCTGGCTTGGCTAGAACGAAAAAATATGGTGTCTCAACAAGAACTCGTTGGCGCAAAAGACGCTCTCAAATGGGCGGCTCGCACCTATGTGGTAGCGGCTATTGGATCATTAGCTACACTCATCTATTTGTTGCTTCGAGTGAATTCTTCAAATAGAAATTAATTACAAAGCAATTTGTCGATCAATTTGTTGTTCCAAAGAAATAAAAGTTTCTGTTCTGGAAATACCCTCGATGGACTGAATTTCTTTGTTGAGTAGGTTCATTAGGTGTTGGTTGTCTTTGCAGATGACTTTAATCAAAACGCTCCAATTTCCTGTAGTATAATGACATTCCAAAACTTCAGGAATCTCCTTAAGCTTATTAACTGCCTCAGGATTTCGCATGGCTTTATCCAAATAAATGCCAATAAAAGCCATGGTGGTGTAGCCTAAAATTTTTGGATTAACCTTTAGATTGCTACTGGCTATAATTCCAGCACTTTCCAGTTTTCGCAAACGTTGATGAATAGCAGCTCCCGAAATTCCAACACTGCGTGAAATTTCTAAAATGGGCCGTCGCGCGTCTTCCATTAATGCACGCAATAATTGCTTATCAATACCATCAATAATTACCTGCTGATCAATACGCTTCATAAGTTTCTATTTATCATTAATTTTTACAATAAAATTAAATATTTCAATTCAATTTTTTAAAACAATGTGTAAATGTAATGTAATAAATCTTTTTTATGGAACCCATAAGGGTTCTAAGCTTCAGTACAACCGAGATAAATGAGTACATTTGTAGATTACTTAAAATCGTTAGAATGAATACTAAGTTGGTTTTTTGGGCGTGTTTTTTTGGATTGACATCCGTAATTTTAGGGGCTTTTGGAGCCCATATTTTAGGAAACTATTTAACTTTCGAAGAACTGCAATCTTTTAAAACCGCTACATCCTATCAGCTTTTTCATAGTCTTTTATTGCTTTTAGTGGCTTCTTCGAATTTTTTTTCAACCCAAACCATCCAATGGGCGGGTCGATTTTTACGGGTAGGAATTTTTCTGTTTTCATTTTCCATTTACGCTCTCACTCTCGACCGGCTGATAGGAATTGATGTCGGGTTTTTAGGCCCTATAACCCCTCTTGGAGGGTTGTGTCTTATAGTGTCTTGGGGAATTTTAATGACGACAACGTTTACGAAATTAAAAAAGCAATAGCAAACGACTGCAATGCGGACACATTTATAATTGAAAACCGTTTAAATCATGGATCGAATTACGGATTTAAAATACCTAATTTGGCAAGTAAAGGAACTTAAAATTACCGCTTGTTTGCTTCCCGAATATAGGAATCCAAAGCCATAGTCATGGATGGCGTTTTGGGAGAAGGCGCTTCGATATCAATCCGCAACCCTGCTTCTTTAGCAGCTTTTACGGTAGTGTTTCCAAAAACTGCAATCCGCGTATTGTTTTGTTCAAAATCGGGAAAGTTTTTGAATAATGAATCAATACCTGAAGGACTGAAAAACACCAATATGTCGTAATATACATCTCTCAAATCAGAAAGATCACTAACAACAGTCTTATAAAACACCCCTTGAGTCCAATCAACTTTTAGCTCATTAAGTTGATCAGGGATACTAGGCTTAAGCATGTCTGAACAAGGAAGCAAGAAGGTTTCGTCTTTGTATTTTTTTATAAGCGAAACAATATCTTCAAATTTTCGTTGACCAACATAGATCTTTCGCTTTCTATACACTACATATTTTTGCAAATAAAAGGCAACGGCTTCGGATTGACAAAAATACTTGAGAGTGTTAGGAATCGTATAACGCATTTCTTCAGCCACTCTAAAAAAGTGATCCACAGCATTTCTGCTAGTTAATATGATGGCAGTGTATTTTGATAAATCGATTTTTTGCTGGCGAATTTCTTTTACAGGAACTCCCTCAACATGAATAAAGGGACGAAAGTCGATGTTTACCTTAAGATTTTCTTTTAACTGAATGTATGGAGAGTTTTCTATGGTAGGTTGCGGCTGAGAAACTAAAATAGTTTTTACTTTCATAAAATAGTTGTTTTACCCTCAATAAAAACCTTTATTAAAATCAATAAGGGTATGATTTCAAAGCCGCAAATATACAAAATAAAATAGAGATAATGCTTTTTAATGAGGCTTCTGTTTTTATAAATAATAGCACTTAATAACCCAATTTGCATTAAGCAATACAGAAAGGAAAGTGTGTAGAGAAAGGGAACCTTATAATGAGGAATGTATACAGCCAAACAAAGGCTAACAAGTAATATAACAGCAAACAGATTTCGCAGACTAATTCGGAAAAAAAGATTTTTGTAAAGCAGCTTTTCAGGATAAAACGCATATGCCAAAATCCGTTCTATCAAAAACCGAACGCCCCAATAGGCTGTCAAAAAAAATAAAAACATCCAAAAAAACTTTGGAGATAATGAGATGAGTTTAAAGTGTGAAAATAAAATCACTAAAAAAACAGAAAAAACGGCTTGACGAATTCCAAAAAAACAAAAATTCAATCGATTAAAAACCGGGGAATTTGAGCGACTGTAAATCCCCAAATATTTGTCAAATTCGAAAACTCTTACAAGAGATGAAAATTGAGTAGGCGCAATGATTTTTGAAAAGCAAAGTAAGGCTAATACACCAAAAAGCACCCAGTTGATCCAGGCCATTGTAGTTGCAGTAATTTCCGTAGCATAACCCATAACGCAAAAATACTATTAATCTCCGGTTTATCATCAAGTAAAAAACCATACAATAAAAATGTATTTTTGTAAAGAATAAAAATTCATGTCAAACGCACTCGTCATAATTCCCACGTTTAATGAGGCTGAAAACATCGTGTTGATGTTAGAGGCCATTATGAATCTTCCAGAACATTTTTCGGTTTTGGTGGTGGATGATAATTCTCCAGACGGAACGGCTGCACTTGTCGAAAAATGCATGAAATCCTATCCCGACCGAATTTTTATGGTAAAAAGAGCAAAAAAAGAAGGATTGGGGATTGCTTATATAACGGGTTTTCAATGGGCACTTCAGCGAGCGTATTCTTTTATTTTTGAAATGGATGCCGATTTTTCGCACAACCCCAAAGACTTATCTCGATTGTTAGCACCTTTGAGTGCCAACCAAACGGATATGGTTGTTGGATCGCGATATGTCAAAGGAATCCACGTTGTAAATTGGCCTTTGATGCGCATCCTAATTTCCTATGGTGCTTCTATATATGCGCGAATTGTCACAGGAATTCCTATCAAAGACACTACTTCTGGATTTGTAGGGTATCGAAGAGAGGTGTTAGAATCCCTAAACTTTTCTAAAATTCAGTTTGTGGGGTATGCGTTCCAAATTGAATTAAAATTTAAAGTGTGGAAAAAGCAATTTCGATTCATTGAAATCCCAATTATTTTTACCGATCGAGTTCGCGGAGATTCAAAAATGAATACGTCCATAATTTCTGAAGCTGTTTTCGGAATTATTGGAATGAAAATCCGAAGTTTTTTTAACAAAAATGTGTGAGCATCATCCTGATTTAAATTCATTACTTTTGTGAACTAATTCCAATGCCATCATGACAAAAACACTGATCACTCAAGCCAAAATTGTCAATGAGGGAGTAGTTTCTGAAAAAGACATCCTTATTGATGGGCAGTACATAAAATGTATTGCCTCTTCAATTGCTCCCACCAAAGATATGGAAGTCATTGACGCTAAGGGGGCTTTTTTACTGCCAGGTGTTATTGATGATCAGGTACATTTTAGAGAACCTGGACTTACTCACAAAGCGACCATTGGCTCCGAATCCAAGGCAGCCATAGCTGGAGGAATTACGTCTTTTATAGAAATGCCTAATACCGTTCCACAAGCCACAACAATCGAAAAATTAGAAGCAAAATTTGACATTGCTTCCAACGATTCTTGGGCAAATTATTCGTTCATGTTTGGAGGAACCAATGACAATTTTGAACACATCATGAGTGTTGATCCAAAAAAGGTGGCGGGTCTGAAACTTTTTTTAGGTTCTTCTACAGGAAATATGCTTGTCGACGACCCTCAAACTTTAAAAAAGATTTTTTCAAATACCCCATTACTCATCTCGGTTCATTGTGAAGACGAAACAACGATTCGAAACAACTTAAAAGCGCATCAAGATCAATACGGAGAGGATATTCCAATACATTGCCATCCTATTATTCGAAGCGCAGAAGCCTGTTATCACTCCTCTTCCAAAGCCATTGAATTGGCAAAAGAAACAGGCGCAAGGCTGCATGTATTTCATCTTTCTACCGAAAGAGAAACGCATTTGTTTGACAATTCCATTCCACTTGAACAGAAAAAAATTACCGCGGAAGTTTGTATTCATCATTTGACTTTTTCTGATAAAGATTATAAGAAAAAAGGAACTCATATCAAGTGGAACCCCGCCGTAAAAACAGAAAACGATCGTGCAGGATTGTGGAAAGCGCTTTTGGACGATCGCATAGATGTGATTGCTACCGATCACGCACCCCATACTTTGGAAGAAAAAAACAATTCATATACCAAAGCACCTTCGGGAGGGCCATTGGTTCAACACGCTTTGGTGACGATGATGGATGCCGTAAGCGATGGAAAAATTACTATTGAAAAAATGGTAGAAAAAATGTGCCACAATCCAGCTATTTTGTTCGAAATCGAAAAGCGCGGTTTTATTAGAGAAGGCTATTTCGCTGATTTGGTTTTGCTACAACCCAAACAGCCTTGGCATGTTGAAAAAAGCAATATTTTGTATCAATGCGGATGGTCTCCCTTTGAAGGACACCAATTTCAGTCTTCGGTAACCCACACCTTTATTAACGGTCATTTGGCTTACAATAACGGTATTTTTTCACCCATTAAAAACGCAAAACGTCTTACCTTTAATCGATGAAAAAAATAGTTTTTCTTTGTTTGTTTCTCTTTTCGTGCGCTCCCAAAGAGCGTGTTCAAAAACCTGAAAATCTAATGTCACCAAACCAAATGGCAGCATTTTTGGTTGACATTAACATTATCAATGCTTCCCGGGGATATCGAAGCGTAGACAGGCTTTCATACGTCAGTATCAAAGATTCTATTCTTTATAAAATACACCAAATCGACAGTCTTCAATTTGCTAATAGCAACACGTACTACGCTTCAAAACCCAAAGAATATCTTAAAATATACGAGCTGGTTGAAAAAAAAATGGAGCATCTAAAAGACAGTTTAGACACAAAGCTTAAAGAAGAAAAGAAACCCAAAGAAGACGATTAGGGTTTTGGGTATTTTGCGCAGGTATCCACAATGGATTTTTCTATCGTTTTAAACGTATAGCCCAATTCCTCCTTGATTTTATTGTTGGAATAATTTTGAATTTTAACACTTGTTTTGGCAAGATTTTTTGTCAGTTTTCTTTTTTTACCATTGATTTTACTAGAAAGCCAATCCAACCGCCAACCCATCTCAAGAAGCCATTTACTGGCTTTTTTTCTGGGGGCTTGGACACCAAATTCACTAGCCACCCGACCGATAAAATCTTTTAAAAACCAATTCTCAGCAATTACAATATACCGTTGTCCAAAAATATTTTTTTCCATCAGCTGAAGCATAATAGAAACTACATCTTCAACATCTACATAACCAGTCTTTCCATCCGTAAAATATTTCATGCCTTTGAAAATCATCTTAAAAAATAAGCCACTTCCACTTCTCCAAAATCCACCCCCCAAAATCAGTCCTGGATTGACAATAGTTGCTCGAAGTCCCTCGTTAATTCCTCTAAAAACCTCCATTTCTGCAGCATGTTTGGTAAAACCGTAAACACTTACTTCTTCGGAGGGATTCCACGGAGTTTTTTCGGAAACTTCGGTGCCTTCCATTGGGGTACTTAGGGTAGCAATTGAACTAACGTAGCAAAATTTTTCAACCTTATGGAACAAGCTAAAATTCACCATGTTGGCCGTTCCTTCTACATTACTTTTTGTTAAATGTGGCAAATCGCGGGGATCAAATGAAATGAGGGCAGCACAATGATAGACTTGCGTTACTTGATCAAACGCTCTCTCCAAGCTGTCTAAATCTGTTAAACTTCCTTCTACCCATTCAATTTTATTGAAGAGCACTTCCACGTCGTCAGTAAAATAGCCAAATACCGTCTTAACACGATCCAATTGAGTGGTTGGGCGATGCAATACGCGAACTTTGTCCTCTTTTTGTAAAAGGAAATACAACAAATGCGATCCTACCAATCCCGTTCCACCTGTAATTAATATCATATGGGTAAAAGTAGTATTTTTTAATTTATCTTTTTTGTTTTCTGTCATACCTATATCTTTGTAAAAACCAACAGAGGATGAATCATAATTTTGTAGAAGAGCTAAGAAATAGAGGCATGTTGCACGACATTACGCCAGAAACGGAAGCTGAGTTATTGAAATCCTCCCATTCGGGATATATTGGTTTTGACCCTACTGCCGATTCGTTACATATTGGAAGTCTTGTTCAAATTATGATTTTAATGCATTTTCAACGCTCAGGACACCAGCCCATTGCTTTGGTAGGCGGTGCAACAGGAATGATTGGCGATCCTTCTGGAAAATCTGCCGAAAGAAATTTGCTTGACCAGGATAGTCTTGCCAAAAATGCATTAGGAATTGAAAATCAATTGCGTCGATTTTTGGATTTTGACTCTCAGGAAAAAAATGCTGCCAAGTTGGTCAATAATTACGATTGGATGAAAGAATTTTCGCTAATCGAATTTGTAAGAGATATCGGGAAACACCTTACGGTCAATTATATGATGTCCAAAGATTCTGTCAAAAAACGTTTGGGCAAAGAAGCCAAAGAAGGCATGTCGTTTACAGAATTTACGTACCAGCTCATTCAGGGATATGATTTTTTACATTTGTACCAACACCACAATTGCAAATTGCAAATGGGCGGTAGCGATCAGTGGGGGAATATTACCACAGGAACCGAGCTGATCCGTCGAAAGGCTGGCGGAAAGGCCTATGCACTGACCTGCCCTTTAATTACCAAAGCCGATGGCTCAAAATTCGGAAAAACAGAAAGCGGAAATATATGGCTCGATCGAAATCGCACTTCTCCTTATAAATTCTATCAATATTGGCTCAACGCATCCGATGTTGACGCCGAGAATTACATCAAAATCTTTACGTTTCTTTCGTTGGATGAAATAGCGGATTGTATTGTTGTCCACAAAGAAGCACCTCATTTACGGCACTTGCAAAAAACAGTAGCCAATCAGGTCACTCAAATGGTTCATAGCGAAGAAGACCTTCAGAATGCAATCAAAGCCAGTCAGATTTTGTTTGGAAAATCAACTTCAGAAGACCTAAAAGTCCTCGACGAACAAACTTTTTTAGATGTTTTTGAAGGAGTTCCTCAAAGTGCTGTTTCAAAACAATTAATTGCCGATGGCTGTGATATTATTCAAGTACTAGCCTCCGAGTCCGGATTTTTGTCTTCCAATGGAGAAGCTCGAAGAGCCTTGAAAGAAAACTCAATTTCTGTTAATAAAGAAAAAGTCAAAGAAAATTACCAATTTTCGTTATCCGATTTGATTTGTGACCGCTATATTTTGTTACAAAGAGGAAAGAAAAACTACTTTTTGTTGGTAGTAAGTTAGTTTACCATAAGATTGCATCCGCGAACATCCGAGTGGTCGAAACGTCCGTTTACAGTAAAAACACCCGATTCCAAAACAGTTCCTAAGTCTTGGGTTGCAAGAAACGCACATGAATTGTAATTGGCAAGGTCTATGATGTTCAAACCACCCGATCCTTTCGAATTGACTTCGAGGGGATTTTCGGTATTTCGAACAAAGACCTTCATCCAATTTGGGCACTCAAACAAACCGTCTCCTTTGGAGTAGGCTTGAGAGAAAAGCTCAGTCATTCCATATTCCGAATGAATACGAGTTGTTCCAAATCCTTCTTTCAGCCGATTGTGTAATTCAACTCGAATCAGTTCTTTTCTTCGCCCTTTCATTCCACCCGTTTCCATGACGATGGTATGTTTTAGATTCATTTGAAATCGCTCAGCAAAATCCAACAAGGCAAAACTCACCCCAATAAGCAAGGTTTTTTGACCTCTTTGTTCCAAAATGGTTAAAAGATCAAACAGTTCTTGTTGATTGTCCAGATAAAATCCGCTTTCGGAATGCGGAGACTGTTGAATAAAATCATGCACCATGTAGACCAATGAAGAGCCATTGCGTTCCAAATAGGAAGGCAACAACCCTAACACCACATAATTGGACACCGAGCCGTAATTGTTTTCAAAATTGGTTCGAAAACTACGTTCGTAATCTTCCATTTGAGACACAAAATGTTGGCTAGGCTGTCCGCCAGTGCCGCTGCTTGTAAAAACAGCTGAAATTTCTGGATTTCCTGTCAAAACCCGATGCGATTTGAAAAATTGAATTGGTAAAAAAGGAATTTGTGTGATGCAATCTACATCGCTAGGATGCACATACAACAAATCACAAAACGAACGATAAATAGGATTATTTTCAAACTGATGACCAAAAACGCGAATAGCCTCGGTATTAAAATCAGTATCGGTTTGAATAGCTGTTGGATGCATAGGAATTGTTAAAACAAAACAAAAATAATGAAAATAATGACCTTAGCTTCTATATTAAATCATTGTTAAGAAAATTCAAAGCTTCTTTTTTTTAGCTATTTTTGAAAAAGTCTGAACACCAAAAATTTATGGATAATAATCAATTTAAAATCCTTCTTGTAGACGATGAGCCCGATATTTTGGAGATTCTAGGCTACAACCTTTCCGCACAAGGTTATGAAATACACTCTGCTACCAACGGTATACAAGCGCTAAAAAAAGCCAATAAAGTCCTTCCCGATTTAATTGTTTTGGACGTAATGATGCCCGAAATGGATGGTATTGAAGCTTGTGAGAAAATTCGTCAAATTCCAGCCTTACAAGATGTTTTGGTGGTCTTTTTATCGGCCCGTAGCGAGGAGTATTCTCAGGTTGCTGGATTGGAAGCAGGAGCCGATGACTATATTACAAAACCAATCAAGCCCAAACTGTTGGTAAGTAAAGTCAAATCATTGCTGCGCAGAAAAAAAGAATCTACCGAATCGAATCAAATGATTGAAGTCGGAAATATGGTTATCAATAGAGACGCCTACAAAGTCGTAAAAGACGGAAATGACATCAACCTTCCGCGCAAAGAGTTTGAATTGCTTACTTTCTTAGCCTCCAAGCCAGGAAAAGTTTTTTTAAGAGAAGAAATCTTAAATAACGTTTGGGGCGTTGACGTTGTTGTTGGAGGAAGAACTATTGATGTTCACATTCGAAAACTCCGTGAAAAAATTGGAGATAAACATTTCAAAACAGTAAAAGGTGTAGGCTACAAATTTGTATCTTAGCACCCATGTCAACCACCCCTAAAAAGTCAATTTCGATTGCCGTTTTATTGTCACTTGCTATTGCGGTTGTGTCAACACTTCTTTTATTGGCAATTGTCTGGTGGTGGCTCGATTCCGAAACGTTTGAAACCCTCCCTATTCGTTTTGTTTTTGTCTTTTTCACATCCATTTTTGGAATAGGATACGTACTGATTTATTATTGGGTAAAACAATATACCTATCGCAGAGTCAAAAAAATCTACGACGATTTTTCAAGTCTGGAAGCTTCTCCCATTCAAGAAAGCATGATTACTACTGACATGGAAACCTTAACTAGAAAAGTTCAAAAATATGCATCCGACAAGCGTTTGGAAATAGAAACATTAAAGGGGCAGGAGGCGTTTCGAAAAGAGTTTTTAGGAAATGTTGCTCACGAAATCAAAACCCCCTTGTTTACCGTTCAAGGCTATATTCTTACACTGCTTGACGGCGCTTTGGACGACAAGGCCGTTCGAAAAAAATACCTTCAACGCGCCAGCAAAGGAGTTGACCGACTCCTCTACGTGGTAAAAGACTTGGACATGATTACGAAGCTCGAAACTGGAGGAAATAAGCTTGAATTGGAAAAATTTGACTTGGTTGATTTGATCCAAAATGTGTTTGATTTTATGGAATTGCGTGCTTCCAAACTCAAAATAACCCTCGAATTTGATATGGATTACAAGAATCCCATTTATGTTTTTGCCGATCGTGACAAAATTCAACAAGTGCTCAGCAACTTGGTTGAAAATTCGTTGAAATACGGAAAAAAAGGAGGCACAACGGAGGTAAGCATTCAAGATTTGGTGGAAAACAAATTGCTAGTGCGGGTTACTGATAACGGAGAAGGTGTGCCTTCAGACCAAATTCCGCGCTTGTTTGAACGTTTTTATCGTGTCGACAAAAGCGGTAGTCGGGAAGAGGGCGGTTCCGGTTTGGGCTTATCCATAGTAAAGCACATTATTGAAGCCCATCAAGAAAAAATATTTGTAGAAAGCGATTTTGGAATTGGGTCAGAATTTTCGTTTACCCTAGAAAAATCCAACGACTGATAATTCGCTCAATCGATAAAGTTTTCTGTAATTTAGCAAGCTAATCAACGCTGTTTTGGGAAGTAAAAACAAATTAAAACGTTTTAAGGAAAACGAAACTTTTTCCAACGTCATTCAACCGCCACGCGAGCTGTTGGAAGCCAATAATTTTGAATGGAAAGGAAAATGGAAAAAGGGGTATTTTAAAAACGAAAACCCAATTGTTTTGGAGTTGGGTTGTGGTAAAGGAGAATATTCTGTGGGATTGGCGCAAAAATATCCCAACAAAAATTTTATCGGAATTGATATTAAAGGAGCTCGTTTTTGGAGAGGAGCCAAAACCGCCTTGGAAGAAAATATTTCCAACGTGGCGTTTGTTAGAACGCAAATTGAGTTGATAGAATCTCTTTTTGAAGTCAACGAAGTCGATGAAATATGGATTACTTTTCCGGATCCGCAAATCAAATTCAAACGCACCAAACACAGGCTCACCAATCCTTCTTTTTTAAAAAAATACCAAACCGTTCTTTGCCCTTCGGGCTGTATTCATCTCAAAACCGATAGTGAGTTTTTACACGGTTATACATTGGGACTTTTACAAGGAATGGGTATTGAACCTCAAAAAGCGCATCACGATGTATATAAAGATGTTCATGCTCCCGAAGAGGTCGTTTCTATTCAAACATTTTATGAGCAACAGTATTTAGCACAACAAAAACCCATTACCTATATTCGTTTTCAATTCCCCTAAAAATGAACCCTACTCAAGACAATTTTTTTCATCGCGTGTATCAAGTCGTTCAACAAATTCCAGAAGGACGCGTAACTTCCTACGGCGCCATTGCACGCTATTTGGGCAGTGCCAAAAGCGCTCGAATGGTAGGGTGGGCAATGAATGCCTCTCACAATATGGAGAATGTGCCAGCCCACCGAGTAGTCAACCGATTGGGAATGCTTACTGGCAAACACCATTTTCCTGGGATGAATCTCATGGAACAACTGCTTGAAAACGAAGGAATCCGCGTAAAAAATTTACAAATTATTGATTTTGAAAAACACTTTTGGGATCCGAATCAAGAACTTTAGTTTTCAAAGGATTCCCCGTATATTTGCCATTTAGAATTAATTTAAATTAAAACAAGTTGCCTCATGAAGTTGCGCAAAGAAGATATTCGGAATGCTCTTAAAAAAATTACGGTTCCAGGCGAAGGTCAAAACATGATCGATAGCAAGGCGGTTACCAATATTGTTACTTTTGGCGATGAGGTTGTTGTGGATATTACCATCAACAATCCAAGTTTGCAAGCGCGTAAAAAAGCGGAGGTCGAAATTCTAAAAATCATACACAAAGAAGTGTATGAAAAAGCAAAAATCAAAATCAATGTTACTGTCAATACGCCTGATAAAAAACCTGAAATTAAAGGCAAACCCATTTCAGGAATACAGCATATTGTAGCCATAGCTTCTGGAAAAGGAGGCGTAGGAAAATCAACGGTCACTTCCAATTTTGCTACTACATTGGCCAAAATGGGATTCAAAGTAGGTGTTTTGGACGCCGATATTTACGGACCGTCCATTCCCATTATGTTTGACGTTGCCAACGAACGCCCTTTGGCCGTAACGGTGGATGGGAAATCAAAAATGAAACCTGTCGAAAATCATGGAGTAAAAGTATTATCGATTGGATTTTTTACCCAGCCCAATCAGGCGGTAATTTGGCGAGGCCCTATGGCCGCCAAAGCGCTCAATCAAATGATTTTTGATGCCGACTGGGGCACTTTGGATTTTTTACTAATCGACCTTCCACCAGGAACAGGAGATATTCATTTAAGCATTATGCAAGCGCTTCCTATTACGGGAGCGGTAGTGGTAAGCACTCCACAACCCATTGCATTGGCAGATGCCCAAAAAGGAGTTGCCATGTTCCAACAAGAAAGCATCAACGTGCCTGTTTTGGGAGTTGTCGAAAATATGGCCTATTTCACGCCTAAGGAGCTGCCAAATAACAAGTATTATATTTTTGGAAAAGAGGGGGCCAAAAATTTAGCCAACGATCTTTCCATTCCATTTTTGGGAGAAGTTCCTTTGGTCCAAAGTCTCCGCGAGGCAGCTGATTTGGGACGTCCAGCATCATTGCAAGAAAACACACCCATTGCCAATGCTTTCGAAAAATTGACCCAAAATATGGTGTCGGAATTGGTAATGAGAAACGAAGATTTACCACCCACTGAGGCTGTTAAAATAACGACTATGGCAGGCTGTTCTGCTGTTAAAAAATAATCCTATGGAAGCTATTGAATTGCAACAACTTGTAGAAAAAGCATTGGCGGAAATCCGTCCTTTTTTAGAATCTGATGGAGGCAATATTTCGTTGATTTCGATTGAAAACAATACTGTAAAAGTACAACTTCACGGGGCTTGTGTAGGGTGTTCGGTCAATCAAATGACCCTAAAATCGGGAGTAGAAATGACCATTAAAAAATACGCCCCTCAAATTACGGAAGTAATCAATATTGAAGCATGATTCAAACAGACATTCTAATTATTGGAGCGGGTCCTACGGGGCTTTTTACGGTTTTTGAAGCAGGATTATTAAAACTCAAATGTCATTTGATTGACGCTTTGCCTCAACCCGGCGGTCAATGTTCTGAGATTTATCCCAAAAAACCCATTTACGATATCCCAGCCTACCCCGAAATTTTGGCAGGCGATTTGACCGATAAATTAATGGACCAAATTGCACCCTTTCAACCCGGATTTACTTTGGGAGAACGTGCTGAAACCCTAGAGAAATTAGAAGACGGAACGTTTGTGGTTACTACCAATAAAGGCACACAGCACAAGGCTCCGATTATTGCTATTGCGGGTGGATTGGGGAGTTTTGAACCCCGTAAACCTTTGCTCGACAACCTTTCGTTTTATGAAGACAACGGAGTACAATACATGATCAAAGATCCGGAAGTGTATCGGGGACGTCGGGTAGCGATTGCTGGGGGAGGCGATTCGGCTTTGGATTGGGCTATATTTTTGGCCGATGTAGCTAGTGAAGTCACGCTGATTCATCGTAGAAAAGAATTTCGAGGTGCATTGGATTCGGTCGAAAAAGTACAAGCCCTTTCGAATGCTAACAAAATCAATTTGATTACTCCCGCAGAGGTTGTTGCTCTTGAGGGAGCTGAGAGTTTAGAGGCGATATCCCTCCAAAAAGAAAATGAGTCCATTCGCTTGGAAGTGGATGATTTTATTCCGCTCTTTGGCTTGAGCCCCAAATTGGGACCCATTGCCAACTGGGGTTTGGAAATTGAAAAAAATGCTATTAAAGTGGATAATAGTTTGGATTATCAAACAAACATTCCAGGCGTTTATGCGATTGGAGATGTGAATACTTATCCGGGCAAACTCAAACTCATTTTGTGTGGATTTCACGAGGCAACTTTGATGTGCCAAAGTGCTTACCAACGAATTTTTCCTAACAAAAAAAATATTCTAAAATACACCACTGTTTCGGGAATAAGCGGTTTTGACGGCTCGCGAAAAGAAGCAGAAAAGGCAGTTATTAAAAGCATTCAATAAAAAAAAGAGGCACAAAGCCTCTTTTTAGTTTTGTTTATTTTTTGAATTTAGGATGTCTTGCGATAAATAAGCGAAACAACACCTCCTGTAATCCCCAACCATACAATCCACCAAATACCATCGGCAATGTGGCCAGTAAGGCTCATCATATTACTGGTAGCGTACATAATGAGACCGTCTCCCAAGCCAGTAAATACCCCTAGCCAAGCGCCAAATTCAAATCCTTGACCAAAATTGTGAGCGCCGCGCGCCCATTTTGAATAGAGCGTTGAAAACGCATAGGCTAGAATCAGACATCCTACAGTCAGCAAGATCATATCCATTTGATCATCGGGACGCATCAGGTTTTTTCCGACGGCTGTTTTTTGATTTTCAAAGAAACTGTTAGCGATGAACGTGTAAAACATCCACGGTCCTAAGAAAATGAAGATAAAACCGCCCAGGGTTGATAAAATTCTTGATTTTGAAAGCATAATAAATTGTTTTTTAGGTTAATACGCCTTCAATTTAACTAAAAAAGAATATAATTTCAAAACAATTCGGTGAAGCCCTTACATTTTTCGACGAACGTCTAATTCAATAACCAGATACTGAAATTCAGATAAGTAGCAAAACTGACCCACGCCAAGTATGGATACAACAAATAAGCAGCTTGTTTAGAAACCACTCGAAACCATTTGATGGTAAGTAGAATGAGAATCCAAAGCGCTATAACAACCAGAAGTCCAAACAATGGGTTTTTAAATCCAAAAAACACAATGGACCACAAGCCGTTGAGAATCAATTGGAATCCAAAATGATACAAGGCGGTTTTTACCCATTTGTGATGAAAACCTTTTGACCACACAAGCCCAGCCGATAAGCCCATCAATAGGTACAATACTGTCCAGACCGGTCCAAAAATCCAATTGGGCGGATTCAAAAAAGGTTTTGTTAACGTACCGTACCAATCCCCTACAGCGCTTTGCGTGGCAAAGCCCGACAAGAATCCTACTAGGAGACAGATGCCGATGGAAAGCGCTATTTTTGGAAACGATTTTTTCATCAGTTTCTATTTATTTTTTCAATGACCCGCTGAAGCATCCTTCAATGAATGATTGTATTGTACAATTGGATGTTTCATAAAAAACAATGCGTCTGGTAAATGTAATCAATAATTTTTTCAATGCATTGCTTTTCATAAAGATTACTTTCCCACGAAGCCGTATCTTTGTACTTTAGAAATGTATGAACGAGCAACAGTTTATTTCTTCCGATTTTTCAATTCTTTCTCAGCCTTTGAGTGTGGGGTGGCAATCGCCTAGCAATATTGCGTTGATAAAATATTGGGGAAAAACGGGGATTCAAATCCCCAAAAACGCATCTTTGAGTTTTACACTCAGCCAATGTGCAACGGACACTAGTATTGTTTTTTCGCCTTTGTCAAAGCCGACCCGTTCAGTGGATTTTGTATTGATTTTTGACAAAAAAAAGAATACGGATTTTCGCCCCAAAATGATTGATTTTTTTGAAAGGATTTCGGAGTACTGTCCGTATTTACGACACTACTACCTTGAGATTTGTTCTTCGAATTCGTTTCCACACAGCAGCGGAATTGCTTCTTCGGCGTCTGCTATGAGTGCTTTGGCACTGTGTATTATGGAATTGGAACAACACCAACAGCCTGCAATGTCGGATTTGTATTTCAAACAAAAAGCTTCTTTTTTAGCACGATTGGGATCGGGAAGTGCCTGCAGAAGTATCGAAGGACCGCTTGTTGGCTGGGGAACACATCCTCGAATTCCAAACAGCTCGGATTTGTATGGAGTGGTTCATTCCGATTCAGTGCATCCAATTTTTGCAAGCTATCGCGATACCGTTTTGTTGGTGGATCGTGGACAAAAAGAAGTGAGCAGTACCCTAGGACACAACCTCATGAACGGCCATCCTTTTTCGGAACAACGCTTTTTACAAGCTCAAGATAATTTAGCCGAATTGGTGACAGCCCTTGCAGAAGGAGATGTCAATACATTTGTTCGCATTGTAGAGCTCGAAGCGCTTACATTGCATGCAATGATGATGACTTCCGACCCCTCTTTTGTGTTGATGAAACCCAACACCTTGCATATCATTCAAGCGGTTAGAGTGTATCGCAAAGAAACCGGAATCCCTCTGTGTTTTACACTCGATGCGGGAGCCAATGTGCACTTGTTGTACCCCAACGAAAATGCTGAAAAAGTCATGGATTGGATTGAAAACGAATGGGCCTCGTATTGTCAAAATCACCAATATATCCACGACCGTGTTGGTAATGGTGCAAAAAAAATGTAATTTTAAACCATGAAAGGACCGCTTTTTTACTCTAAAATATTGTTGTTTGGTGAGTATGGAATCATCAAAGATTCCAAAGGCCTTTCCATTCCTTATAACTTTTACAACGGGGCGTTGAAGTTGACCGATGTCGATTCGGAAGATGCCAAACGCTCGCATCAAAAACTACGAGATTTCACCGATTATCTTCGCCAGTTGGATGCCGATTTGGTTTCTTTTGATTTTGAACACATTCAAAAAGATTTGGATGCTGGTATGTATTTTGACAGCAGCATTCCGCAAGGATATGGGGTTGGAAGTAGCGGTGCCTTGGTAGCAGCGATGTACGATCGTTATGCCGTTGGTAAAATCACGGTTTTGGAAAACCTTACCCGAGAAAAACTCCTTCAACTCAAAGCCATTTTTTCGGCGATGGAGTCTTTTTTTCATGGAAAATCTTCGGGATTGGATCCGTTGAATAGCTATTTGAGTCTTCCTATTTTGATTCATTCTCACAACCATGTAGAGCCCACAGGCATTCCTTCACAACCCAAAGAGGGCAAAGGTGCTGTGTTTTTATTAGACAGCGGTGCTAGTGGCGAAACTGCACCCATGATTTCGGTATTTATGAAGCAAATGGAACAGGTGGCTTTTCAGAAAGTAATGAAAGAAAAGTTTGTCAAATATACCGATGCTTGCGTGGATCATTTCTTACAGGGCAATGTTAATGCGTTGTTTTTGGATCTTAAAAAACTTTCTGGGGTGGTGCTAACGCACTTTAAACCCATGATTCCTTCCAAGTTTCACCAGCTTTGGCAACAAGGAATTGACAGCAACGACTACTACCTTAAACTTTGTGGTTCGGGTGGCGGTGGTTATATTTTGGGCTTTACTGAAGATTTTCAAAAAGCGCAAAAAGCCCTCAAAGGGTTTTCTTTGGAAGTCGTGTATACGTTTTAGCGTATGCTCATGAAAACAGCTCCCCATCAACCTTCGTTTTTGTACAAACTATTCAGTCTGTTTTCTGTACTAAGAGGTTATAACCTAATTGTAATTGTTTTGGCGCAGTTGCTTTCGGCCGTGTTTATTTTTGCACCTGAGTTTGCTCCACTTCAAACGCTTGCAGAAGCCCATTTGTGGTTGTTGGTTTTTGCCTCTGCAGCCTGTGTGGCCGGCGGGTATATTATCAATAATTTTTTTGATACCGAAAAAGACCTTATCAACCGCCCCCAAAAAACCCTTTTGGAACAACATATTTCTGCACCAACCAAACTCACAGTCTATTTTGTTCTAAACACCTTGATGGTGGTATTGGCGTTGTGGGTGTCTGTTCGTGCTGCTTTGTTTTTTGTGTTTTATGCGCTGCTCATCGCGTTGTATTCGTATAAAATTGAACGAATGTTGTTTTTGAGAAATTTGCTTTCGGCTTTTTTGGCCATTGCTCCTTTTTTGGCCATTGCCTTGTATTTTAAGAATTTTTCAGCTTTGGTATTGGTGTTTGCGAGTTACTTGTTTTTGATGATTTGCATCCGTGAATTGGTCAAAGATTTGGAGAATTTACAAGGCGATTTGATATTGAACTACAAAACCCTTCCGGTGGTGTATGGCAGTGTTGCTACCCAACTGTTTATCTCCTTTTTAACACTTGTTTTGTTGGGCAATCTATGGGTATTGTTGCAACGTTTTGAGTTGGGTGCTATGCAGTACTATTTTTGGGTTTCTTTGCCCGTATGGCTGCTGTTTTTGGGTTTGCTGTGGAAATCAACTCACAAAAAACACTACCTCAGCCTTCACAGCCTTTTAAAGGTGCTTATTCTGTGTGGAATCGTAAGCATTGTTTTGTTGAAAGTGTAGGGATTTAATAAGCTTTCCAAAAACAACGGATTGTAGCGTCTTTTTATCTGTAAACAAATAGTACCTTTGCAAAAAGAAGTAGCATGAAACCTTCTCAGGACAAAAAACCGGATTCCAAAAAACCTTCTCGAACGCCAGTGCGTTCGTCCAAAAAGCCTTCACTATCCAAAACGCAAGAAGCGGGCATTCGATTGAACAAATACATTGCCAATTCGGGATTGTGTTCGCGTCGGGAAGCCGACATGCATATTTCTTTGGGAACGGTTCGTATCAACGGAAAAATTGTTACCGAAATGGGGGTTAAGGTGATGCCTGGCGATCGGGTGCAGTTTGACGATCAACCCGTAAATCCCGAAAAAAACATTTATGTGTTGCTCAACAAACCCAAAGGGTTTGCCACCCTCAAAGAAGGGGAACGCGGACAAAAAACAGTAGCCGATTTGGTTGCCAACGCAACTAACTTTAAGATTGCTCCTGTAGGTCGTCTCGATCGACAGTTTATGGGCTTGTTGCTTTTTACCAACGATGCTACAATGGCCAAAAAGCTAACCTCAGCCAAAACCCGTGCCCAAAAAATATTTCATGTAGTAGTCGATAAGAATGTGAGTCGAAAGCAATTGGACGATCTTCAAAAGGGCGTAGAAATTGACAAGGTATTTATTCAGCCCAGTGAAGTGCGCTATGTTCAGGGTGCGAGCAAGCGCGAATTGGGAATTCAAATCGCCATAAACGACAACAGAGCCGTAAAACACTTGTTGGAACATTTCAACTTTGAACTGGTTTCTTTGGACTTGGTTTCTTTTGCGGGATTGACCAAAAAAGACTTGCCGCGCGGGCATTGGCGGATTCTCCACGAAAAAGACTTGGTGGCATTGAATATGTTATAACCTATAGGGAGTTTGCTATATGTGTCTTCGAACCGAAGAAAAAAAGATAAATCCAAACCCCAAACACAAAATAAGGTGAAACGGAAACAATCCGAAGTCTCCTTCGTTGCCTACCACAAAAGCACTGTACATTCCAAATAAAAAATACAAACACAACAAAGCCTCAAAAATCATGTTTTTGTTGGGCTTTTTCCCTTTCAGGTATTTGTTAGATTTTAGGGTATTGACCATGTCGCGAAGGTTGAATTTGGGCGTACGAACAAAATCGCTTTGTTTTCTTCGATGACCCTCTATCACTGCCAATGAGTTGTGAAGTGAAAAGCCCATAGCAATGGTATAAAAAGTGCAAAACATCTTTATAAATTCTATAAACTTAAAAAATCCTCCTCCGTGAATGCGCTTGTAGGTAAACCAATAGCATATAAAAAAAATAACGGTGCTAATGATAAACAAGCTAGTGACATTGAAATACCAAATTAGATGTCCCCATTCGTTTTTGATGTAGAGCATAGGGATACTTAGCAAGGCTACAATTAGGACATTTAAAAACATGGTGCTGTTGAGCAAATGCATAGCAGCATGAAGTCGGGTTTTAAGAGGGATGTGTTTGGAACTAAAAACGCGTTTGATCATTTTTTGGAAATTCTCAGCGCCGCCTTTGTTCCATCGAAATTGTTGGGATCGAATGGCGCTAATAACCACTGGAAGTTCGGCGGGAGTTTCTACTTCTTCCAAGTATTTGAATTTCCAGTTTTTCAGTTGGGCGCGATAGCTCAAATCCAAATCTTCGGTCAACGTATCTCCTTCCCAGTTTCCAGCGTCCAAAATACATTCTTTGCGCCAAATTCCTGCTGTTCCGTTGAAATTGATAAAATGTTCTTTGCTGTTTCTTCCAACTTGTTCCAATGTAAAATGCGCATCCAGAGCAAAGGCTTGTACACGAGTCAATACTGAATAATCTCGATTGATATGCCCCCAACGGGTTTGAACAACGCCTATTTTAGAGTTTTTGAAATAGGGAACTGTTTTTTGAAGCCAATCTTTTGCAGGTAAAAAGTCCGCATCAAAAATGGCGATGTATTCTCCTTTTGCCAATGTCAACCCGTATTTGAGTGCTCCCGCCTTAAAACCTTCTCTAGAGTCTCTAAACACATGAACAATATCGAGTCCTTGTGCTGAAAGTTCTTTGATTTTTTTGGCAGTAATTTCTACCGACTCGTCGTTGGAATCGTCCAAGACTTGAATTTCCAATCGGTCTTTGGGATAATCGATTTTACTCACGCTTTCCAACAAACGCTCCATTACATACAATTCGTTAAAAACAGGAAGTTGTATAGTTACGTAGGGCACTTGTTTTGGGTCGCTTAAATCAAAAACGGGTTCGTTTTTTGTTTTTTTAGAATGAAAAGAAAGGTAATTGAAAAGCAAATTCAATTGCGAAAGACTGTAGAGTAGAATTAACACCAAGGCTGTCGAATAAATGACCATCAAAAAAATTGATAATGGTAGCATGATGATGTCCCAGTCAAATTCCATTTGTGTATCCCCCTTTTTATAAAAATCCAATAAAGAATTTTAATTGTCGCAAATATACTATCTTTTATTGTACTTCAATGTTATGAAGGACTGTACATTGAAGCTACAAGGTTGTAAAAAAAAAGTCGCATGAAATGCGACTTTTGATGTGGTACCTCCAGGAATCGAACCAGGGACACAAGGATTTTCAGTCCTTTGCTCTACCAACTGAGCTAAGGTACCTCCAAAATTGGAATGGCAAATATAACTTCCTTTTCCAAAATGCACAATGATTCATATAAAAAATGTTCAGTACTTTAGCGGTGCAATTAAAATCGAATGAATTTAGTTATAGATATCGGGAATACGCAAAGCAAACTTGCGGTGTTTGAAAACCACAGCTTAGTGTTTCAAGAAGCAGTTGATTCTAAGGTTTTGAATGCCGCACAAAAGTTGATGAAAACGCATCCAATTCAACGTGCGATTGTTTGCAATGTTTCGCAATCCCAACCCGAATTGATTTTATTTTTAGACACTCAAATCCCAGTAATTCAATTGACTTGGGAAGCAAAAGTTCCTTTTCAAAATCACTATCAAACCCCCCAAACTTTGGGCGTAGATCGCATAGCATTGGTAAGCGGAGCTGTTGCTCACCATCCCAATCAAGATGTACTAATTATAGACGCTGGAAGTTGTATTACTTATGACTACAAAACAGCTAATGAGGTGTATGTTGGAGGCGCAATTTCCCCAGGAATTCAAATGCGGTATGCTGCTTTGGCAAATCAAACCCAAAACCTTCCACATTTGAAAAAAGAAATGCCGATCGCTGCCTATGGAGCATCAACTTCGGACTCCATTCACTCAGGAATTGTTCACGGTATTTGCCACGAAATCAAAGGATTTATAAATCACTACCGCAGCCAATCGGAAAATTTAACAGTTATTTTAACAGGTGGAGACGCAGATTTTTTGTCAAAAACCATAAAAAATGGCATATTTGCGGATTCCAATCTATTACTAAAGGGATTAAATACAATTTTAGCACTTAATTTAACCGAATGATAAATAAAATCACCACTATTTCTTTCCTGTTTTTTGCTGTGTTTGCAATGGCTCAAAAAGGAAGTCTCTCGCCTTATTCTTTTTACGGTATCGGAGAAAATACGTTTAAAGGAACTGCTGAAAACAGAATGATGGGTGGGTTGAGTTCTTATTCGGATAGCATTCATTTGAATCTTCAAAACCCTGCAGGTTATGCCTCTTTACAGATGGTAAACTATTCAATAGGAGTCAATCATATCGATACGAATTTAAAAAGTTCAGAAGCCAATACCAAGAATACGACTGCTGGAATTGATTATTTGGCGGTAGGAATCCCTACCAAGCATTTTAATTTTGGATTTGGAATCATTCCCAAAAGTTCGGTGGGATATCGACTGTTGATTGAAGATTTGACAACTGAACCCAACCAATCGACACAATTTGAAGGGTCGGGAGGTGTCAATCAGGTTTTCTTCAGTGCGGGAAAAAAAGTTTTCAAGGATTTTGGAGTAGGACTCACAGCCAATTATAATTTTGGATCGCTGAATCATATCAGCACCCTTGTTATTCAAGATGTTGAACTTGCCACTGTATTGAATAACGAATCCTCTTTGAGTGGATTTACGCTTACCTTGGGATTGGATTATCACAAACAACTTTTGTCAAAATGGGATATTCAAGCCAATTATCAATTTTCTCCGGAAGGGAAATTGAATTCTAGCAATTCAAAATCGATCATCACGCGCCCTCGTTTAAGCAATACGGGAGGAGACGAATTAATCGTTGATCTTGCAGCTACAGGCTTGGATGAAACCACTATTACAATTCCCGGAACTCACTCTCTGGGCTTTAGTTTTGGAGAGAACAAAAAATGGTCAGCAGGAGCACAATACACTTTTTCGACCAGCGGCGGATATGAAAACAAACTTTTTACGATGAGTAATGTAGCCTATAAAAGGGATTCACAACTTTCAGTGGGTGGTTTTTATATTCCGAAGTTTAACTCATTTACGAATTATTTTAGCCGGATTGTTTATCGGGCAGGTGTTCGTATAGAAAAGACGGGATTGCATATAAACAATCAGTCTATTGACGAACTTGGCATATCTTTTGGATTGGGATTACCGTTGAACGGATTGTCGAGCGCCAATATTGGTGTTGAGTTTGGAAAACGCGGCACCTTAAGCGAAGGATTGGTAGAAGAAAATTTTGTTGCCATCCGAATTGGCCTTTCGCTAAAAGATCGTTGGTTTATCAAAAGAAAATACAATTAAGATTAATTAAATTATAAACTATGTACATAAAGACTCAAAAATCGATAACCGTATGGATGGTTCTTTTAGGAGCGTTTACCATGCTACGTGGACAAATGGATAACAATTGTCTAACCAACTTATCCATTTTTGCAGAATATGCAAAAGTCAAAAATTATGATGCGGCCTATGAGCCTTGGACAAAAGTAAATACAGAATGTCCTTCGTTTAATGTGGCCACGTTCAAATATGGAGAAAAAATATTGGCACACAAAATCAAAAACGCTTCGGAAGACGAAAAACAAGGCTTTGTTTCAAATCTAATGAAGCTATACGACGACTGGTTGATTCACTTTCCTAAAAATAAAGCAGGCCAAAGTGAAGTAGGAAAAATCATTGCGGACAAAGCACAATCCATGCTCGATTATAATGTAGGTTCGAAAAAAGAGATTTTCGAAATGTTTGACAAAGCATTTACAGAAGACGCAGAAAGCTTTACCTATCCCAAAGGATTGTACAATTATTTCAAAACCCTTTATCAACTCTACAAGTCGGGAGACAACACGGTAACTATCGAAGCTTTGTTTAACAAGTACGAAGATGTTTCGGAAAAGTTTGAGCTTGAAAACACCAAATTGGCTAAAAAGTTAGACGTTATTCTTAAAAAAGAGGATAATGGGACTGCATTGACCTCTCGTGAAACTCGAAACAAACGGGTTTATGAAATCAATTCGGTTGCCAATACAACTTACGCCAACAATCTAGATGCTATCATAGCAAAAGAATCGACCTGTGAAAACCTAATCCCTTTGTACCGAAAGAATTTTGATCAAAACAAAACCAATGAGGTTTGGTTGAATCGTGCTGCAGGAAGAATGGACGGAAAAGAGTGTACAGACGATCCGTTGTTTGTGGAATTGGTAGAAGCACTCCACACACTCAACCCTTCAGCAAATTCAGCCTACTATTTGGGCTTGTTGAATGACAAAAAGAACAACAGCTCGGAGGCACTTCGTTATTACGAAGAATCGTTGACATTGGAGTCAGATCCCTACAAAAAAGCCAAAACGCTCTTTAAAATAGCTGTTAAGTTTAAAAAACGAGGACAAAATAGTTCTGCCCGATCTTATGCCAATAAAGCGCTATCGTTTCAACCTTCATTAGGTCGTGCTTACTTGTTGATTGCTAGTTTGTATGCAAGCAGTGCCAATGCTTGCGGAAACACACAATTCGAAAAAAGAGCAGTGTACTGGTTGGCAGTAGAAACCGCCAAAAAAGCAGGACGTGTTGATGCTTCTCTTAAAGAAACAGCGGCCAAAACTGCAGCAAGTTACGAAGGAAGAGCGCCTAGTAAAACAGATATTTTTACCGAAGGAATGGCTGGGAAAACCCTAACATTTGATTGTTGGATTAAAGCCAGCGTTAAAGTGCCTACTTTGTAGGAATGATGATACACCTAAAATATATATTCAAAACCATCATGGGAGTTGCACTTCTCACGATGGTTTTTTCATGTCAAGATAACTACAGGGAAATTCAAAAGATCAATCAATTCAACTACATTCCCGCAGGAATTGCCGAAACTATGCGGTTGGTTTATACGGATTCTTCCAAAACAAAAGCCGTTTTGACCGCTCCGATAAATAAAGATTTTACCAACCAAAAATTTCCTTTTTCAGAATTCCCAGACGGTTTAAAGGTTGTTTTTTATGACAAAGAAATGAATGCAACCGAAGTAACTTCTGATTATGGAATTTTATATAACAGAACCCAAATTATTGATTTACAAGGAAATGTAGTGATTCAAACTCATGATGGGGCTGTCTTAAAAACATCTCAACTTTATTGGGATCCCGATCAGGAGTGGCTTTTTACTGAAAAAAACTTTACATTTACCAGTGATGATTACGACATCAATGCAGAACGACTGGATGCCAGTCGTAATTTTACAGTTTTTAGAACGGGCGCATTGAAAGGAACCATCTCAGTTGAAGAAAACAACACACTCTAAATAATTATGAAATACTTTAAAATATCAGAATTTCTATACCTATTCCTAGCCTTTTTTTTCTTGTATATTGGAATTTCTGAATGGAACACAAACCCCAGTCGGGCTTATTTATCATTATTTTTTATGATACTGGCTGCAGGAATGTATTTTTTTAGGAGACACTTCAGAAGGAAAATAGATCAACGAAATTCCCAAAAATGATCGACACCGAAAGTATAGTCATCATCGGAAGTTTATTGCTGTCAGCTTTTTTTTCGGGGATGGAAATTGCTTTTGTTTCTACGAATAAAATTTATCTAGAGCTTGAAAAGAAAAAGCAAGGAATTGTCCCCAAAATACTGACTCATATAACAGAATCACCTTCTAAATTTATTGCTACCATGCTTGTTGGAAACAACATTTCTATGGTAGTATATGGAATTTTTATGGGAGAAATGATTTTGAAATTGTTATTCCCTAATTATCTCAACCTTGAAAACATTCCCTTGTTGTTGGTTTTTTACCAATCACTGATTTCTACAGCAATTATTTTATTGATAGCCGAATTTTTACCCAAAGTATTGTTTCAAATATACTCCAATACAGTATTTAAGGCCTTTGTTTTACCGGCATTCGTTTTTTACATTATTTTCTTACCCATTACCAAGGTTGTATTATGGGTTTCAAACACTGTTTTAAGCCGATACCTTAAAACCCAAGGTGATGAAGTACCTTCGGTATTTAGCAAAATGGAATTGGGAAATTATATTTCAGAACAATTAGAATCTGCCGAACACCAAGAAACGTTAGATAGTGAAATTCAAATTTTTCAAAACGCTCTGGATTTCTCTAACGTAAAAGCACGTGAAGTCATGGTTCCTCGAGCTGAAATTACCTCTTTAGAACGCTACGAAAGCCTTCAAACCCTCCAAGAATTGTTTGTGAAAACAGGATACTCCAAAATTTTAATTTATCAAGGAAATATTGACAATATCATTGGATATGTCCATTCGTTTGACTTGTTTAAAAACCCCAAATCCTTACGATCCATAATTCTTCCTGTTGAATACATTCCAGAAACAATACTAGCTAAAGATGTATTGAATATACTTACAAAAAAACACAAAAGCATTGCCGTTGTTTTGGATGAATATGGAGGCACAGCAGGAATGATTACTGTTGAAGATATTGTTGAGGAGTTGTTTGGTGAAATTGAAGACGAACACGATACGCAGCTAATGGTTGAGAAAAAAGTCGATCAAAACACGTTTTTGTTTTCAGCTCGATTGGAGATCGATTATCTCAATGACACCTACCGCTTGGACCTTCCGGAGAGCGAACAATACGAAACATTAGGAGGACTAATAGTGCACAATACACAAGAAATTCCCAATCAAGGAGACCTCATTCAAATCGATTCGTTTGATATATTTATAAAAGAAGTTTCGAATACGAAAATCAATTTGATTGAACTCCAAAAAACAAACCCATGATTCGTTTTATATTATATGCTAAGGGTCTTTTATAATTGGTAAGGAAATTGTATTTTCGCCTACTGTTTTCAACCAAATAAAGTTTAAATATGGCAATTTTAGGAAAAATTAGAGAGCGTTCTATATTTTTAATTCTGGTAATCGGGATGGCATTGTTTGCCTTTGTAATATCCGGTGTTTTTGATGGAGGAAGTGGATCTGGATTCGAAACAAGGGCTCCTATAGGCGAAGTCGAAGGTGAAGAACTTTCCATTTCCGAATTTCGCAACCAAGTCGATTTTTCGGAAAGAAATTTTAATATGACTTCCAGTCAAGCGGTTGAAAATGTATGGAACCAAATGCTCCGATCAACTATTTTACAACAAGAGTTCGAAGCTCTTGGTCTGGGAGTAGGAAAATCGGCTCTAGAATTGGTGTTAAGTGAAAATCCAAATTTCAATTCCGATACTCGATTTCAAAACGAAATAGGACAGTTTGATATTCAAAAATTCATCGAATTTTTAGCAGAAATAAAAGCAACAAACCCAATTGCCTTCGAACAATGGAGCAATCAAGAGGAATCGCTTAAAAACGCATACCGTCAAACGGTTTATCAAAATTTATTGAAAGTTGGCTTGAATGCAACTCAAAAAGACGGCGAATACGCGTTTTTTGCAGAGGGAAATACTGTGAATATCCAATACGTTCAAATCCCTTACTCCAGTGTTCCTGATAGCTTGGCTCCTGTAACCAAAAAGGATATTAAAAACTACATTGAAGCTCATCCTTCGGATTTTGAGGTTGAAGCATCTCGAGATATTCAATATGTTTTGTTTGATGAATCTCCTTCGTTGGAAGATGAAAATACTATAAAAAGAAGCCTAGAGGCATTGCTGGAAGAAAAAGAAGCTTATAACGATGTTTCTAAATTGACAGAAACGCTTCCAAGCATCGCCTCAGCAAAAAACATTTCTGAGTTTGTTAATGAATATTCAGACATCAAATTTGATTCTATATATGTTGCAAAAGGAGCTTTGCCTTCTTCAGCAGCCAATACTTTATTTGAACTTCCTGAGGGCGAAGTTTTTGGGCCCTATTTAGACAACGGCTACTACAAGTTGTCACGAATGTTGGATCGTAAAAAAGGAGGTTCAGTTCGAGCCAGCCATATTTTGATTTCCTATCAAGGATCTTCAAGCGCGGCTCCTACCATTACAAGAAGCAAAGCAGCAGCCAAAGCAGAGGCACAAAGATTATTGCAAAAAGCCAAAAACAATCCAGCATCCTTTTCGGACCTGGCCAAAGAATTTTCGGACGGTCCTTCCAAAAGTAAAGGAGGCGATTTGGGCTTCTTTCAAGAAGGAGCGATGGTTCCTGCCTTTAATGATTTTGTGTTTTCAAATCGAAATGGTAAAATTGGAATGGTTGAAACTGACTTTGGGTTTCACGTAATTCAAATTACAGGAAAGGAAGATGTTGTACTTTTAGCCACTGTAGCTCGAAAACTAGTACCCTCTGATGAAACTAGTAACTTGGTATTTAATAAAGCCACTAAATTTGAAATAGCAGCTCAAAAAGGGAAGGATTTTGTTGAGGTTGCTGAACAAGACAAGTATTCGGTTCGACCTGTTAAAAACCTTAAGGTTTTAGACAACAACCTCCCAGGTCTTCAAAATCAACGGCCTTTGGTTCAGTGGGCTTTTTCTGAGGACACTCAAGTAGGAGATGTCAAGCGCTTTAATGTGAATACAGGAGGGTATGTGGTAGCACAGCTAACTCAAGCCGTTGAAAAAGGACTTTCTCCAGTTGAAGCTGCTACAGCAAAAGTGACTTCGATTTTGCGAAATAAGAAAAAAGCTACTTATATTTTAGAAAATTATTCAGATAGCGACACGCTAGAGGCCTTTGCTTCTTCAAACAATGTTACTGTAAATTCAGCAGCAGCGCTTAACACTCAAGCCGGAACGCTTTCGGGAGCAGGAAGAGAACCCCTAATTGTTGGGACTGCATTTTCAATGGCTGAGAATGAAGTTTCTGAGCTGTTGAAAGGTCAAAACGGAGTGTATAAAATCAAAGTCACTCAGTCTTCTAAAGCAGCTCCGATTGAAAATTACATGTTTTTCACCAATCAACAGCAAGAAAAATACCGCGCAAACATTTTGTCCAAAGTGTTTACAGCATTGAAAGACTCAAAAGAAGTGATTGACAACAGAGCAGAGTATTACTAAATAAAAATATACAATATATAATTCAACCCTTACCTTCTTGGTAAGGGTTTTTTTGCGGACAAATACTACGTATGCGTAGGAATAAAACTACAGTTTGTAAATTCCAAAAATATACATTTTCAAATCATATCGTTCTTTTAATTTCATAAAAGTATCAATTTTATCTGGGGTACTCAATAAGGGGTTGTTTTTATGAAAATTTGAGATATTAAATAAAAGTTATTGAAATAAGAAATAAAAATTTCAATAAAAGCCTTTTTTGTCACTATAAAATACTGTGAGAAATTTAGCAGTATGATTTTGAATCTTAACCTAAACCTACAAATGAAAAACTCTCTTGATTTTAAATAAAAAAATTAAGGGAGTTTTTTTATAGGGATTGCAAAAAAAGTCCCACCTAAGCAGGACAAAAGATTTTCATCTTCGGCATATAGCCTTATTGTGATAAGAATGATTTAACTAAAAATCATGTCAAAGGTATTTAAATTTTATTAAAAACCAAATTAGTTTGAAAATACGTTAATGAAAACATTAGGAATATCTTTAGGCGTCGATTCGGTAGGATGGTCATTGATAGACTCAAATAAAAGAGTTGAGGGGATGGGCGCGCGTATTTTTGCATCGGGAGTTCAAAACCTAGGAATGGGAGAGCGAGAGGTATCAAACAAGGCTTCAAGAAGAGGAGTTCGTTTGGTAAGAAAGGCACATTTTAGAACTCAACTCAGAAAACAACACCTACTAAGTTTTTTAATAGATCACAATATGTGTCCTTTGTCACATTCAGATGTTTCGCAATGGAAAAATCAAAAAATATTCCCTGTTCAAAAGAGTAAAGAATGGTTTGCTTTGAACCCCTACGAACTTCGGAGCAAGGCTGTATACGAAAAAATATCACTGCATGAATTTGGAAGGGTTTTGTATCATTTGGCACAACGCAGGGGATTTTCTTCGGTCCATTCCCGATTTGACCCAACATTAAATACGTTGAAACTGGGTAATCCTGAAAAAAACACCATAGGAATCCACGAAACCAAACGAAAAATAAGAAAAAACACGTTGGGGCAATACCTGCATTCGATTCAACCGGAAGCCAATACAAGCTATCAAAAGAAATCCGCCCGAATTCGAAACAGATATACAGAAAGGTCTATGTATATTCATGAGTTCAACGTCTTATTTGAATCTCAAAAAAAATATCATTCTGAATTAACCAATGCTGTAAAAAGCAAATTGGGAGTTGGTTTGGATGAGAAAAATACGGCAAAAGGTCTTTTGTTTTTCCAACGTCCTTTGAAAACCAAAAAATATTTGGTTGGGAATTGTCCCTTTGAACGAAATAATTCAAAAGCTCCTTCCAGTTGTCCAGAGTTTGAAATGTTGAAAATTTACAAATGGGTCAATTCAATTCGTTACAACAATTCACCGCTATCTGAAGAGCAAAAGAAGCTAGCTATTCAAGTGGCGCTTAAGTTCACACAATTTTCCTTTTTGAAAGTTAGAAAAGCGCTAAATAAAATGAGTGCTTCCGACTCCTTTAACTACAATGACAATGATATTCAAATTTTATCCCATACTTTGGTAGTGCTCAGCAAGCCCAAATTTTTTGGGAGGAATTGGTTTGAATTTACCGAAAAAGAACAAGAAGATATATGGCATGTGTTGTATTTTTTTAAAGACAAAAAGAAATTAATATCCTATGCCGAAACGCATTGGGGGTTTTTCCCCAGCATTGCTAAAGAGCTTTCTGAAATTTCTTTAAAAACAGAATATGCAGAGCTGAGTCGCAAAGCCATTCGAAACATCATGTTTTTTCTTAAAAGATCGGTAAGTTACGAACTGGCTGTAATTCTTGGAGGAATTAAGTCATCGCTTGGAGAGCGTTGGAAGCGTCTGGAAGAGGGTGATATTCAAGCCCTCGTAGATTCTGTAACATCCCTGTATAAAGAAAATGAATTATATGGTTTTATTCCTGCCCTTCAATCTCATTTGAGAGACGAATTTCAATTTTCAAAAAAACAGATTCAAAAGCTATACGGAATAACTTCCCAGATTTTAGATTATGAACCTTTAAAGCTTTTGCCAATTAGTGCTAAAGAGGATAGGGAGATTGTTGCTCTAAATAAACCTTTGCTAGTAACTGCTATTTTTCAATTGAGAAAAGTAGTCAATCAAATCATTCAAAAATACGGGTCTGTTGATCAAATTAAAGTAACTCTTTTGCCTGAGTTAAAAGCTAGCCGTTATCGACGAAGAATCATTTACTCTGAGCGCAAAAGAAGAAGAAAAGATTCTCTGAATATTAAGCAAAAAGTAATTGATTTAGGTAAAAACCCAACATTCTTAAACATCACCAAACTACAATTGTGGGAAGAATCAAAAGGGTTTTGTCCTTATACTGGCAGTTCGATTGAGCTAGAAGATCTTTTTACAAACAAAGTCTCAGTTGTTTATATTCGACCATGGGAACGTTTTCTCAATGACTCTAATTTGAACCGAGCTCTTTGTAAGACCCATTTTAAAAAACATATTGAGGGACAAACTCCCTATGAATTCTTTTCTTCTAACTCAAAATACAATTGGGATACTATCAAACAAAGGACTGCAAAGATTTTTTCAAGTTCTAAAACACATCCCAATAGTTTTGAAAAATTCAAGCATTTCGTTTTGATAGGAAATCAAAACGCAAATTACTTAACAGAAATCAACGATCAGCATCATTTGAGTTTAGAGGTTCAATGCTATTTGAACAAAATTTGTTCAAACGTATTAATGAGTAAAGGCTTTGTAAACAATCGACTGCGAGAAAAATGGAATCTTGATTTGCCTGAAAAAAAGGAATGACAAACCCTTTTAGAAGATTATAGAATCCATGCTTTACATGCTTTAATTACAGCTTGTTCTGAACCCAAATTTTTAAATGCTCTGGCACACTACAATCGTTTTGAAACTTCCAGCGATCCTTCACTTTTCCCAATGCCATGGTCTAATTTTGATAATGATGTTAAAGAGGCACTCGATAAAGTAATTATAAGCCATCAAAAAAAGGATAAAATAGTAACACGCACACTTCATAAAATTAGGAAAAGAGGAGTCTTGTATCGAAATCAAGGAGTGGCTGCCCGAGGACGCTTACACAAAGAAACGTATTATGGAAAACGAACTACGGCTAGTGGAGAAGCCTTCCATCTCAGAAAACCTTTGGAAGTGATTACGACCCTCAAACATATTAATCAGATAGTTGATCCAGTAATTAAAAAATTAGTTTTTAATCGCATACAATACTTAGGAGGTTTTATCAAAGGAAAAATTCCTAAAAATGCATTTTTCATTACAACTAAGACTGGAAAAAAAATCCCTAAAATATTGTTGCCTAATCGAAATGGAGATCCAGTCCCAGTGTTGAAAGTTCGATCTCGAGTTATGCTAGGCAATGCGGTTCAGATAAAATCAGAGGGAAATAAATATGTGAATCCACGAAACAACCATCATGTTCTTATCTACGAGGATTTAGTGGGAAATTTACAACAAGATATTATTACTTTTTGGGAAGTTGTAGAGCGAAAACGAAAAGGACAACCCGTATTTCAAATGCCCAATGACGGAAAAAAAATAATAACATCGCTTCAAACCAATGATTGTTTTATTTTAGGAATGAAGGACAAGTCAATAGACTGGAACAATTTGGACTATAAAACAATCAAAGACCATGTATATCGCGTCCAGCGATTGTCTTCATATTTCTATGAGTTTCGAAGAGTATTTGACGCATACATTACATCAGTAACTTATCCAGATTATGTAAGAATTTTAAATTTTGGAACTTACAAAACAGGCTGGAAAACCCATAACCCTATAAAAATAACTATAAATGCCATCGGAGAAATTTCAAAATATGAAGTTCTCTCCAAAAGTTCTTTACATATTGACACATCCAATGTTGTTTTAAACGCATAGAGTTGCCTTTCGAAAGTTGGGTAGCGAGACCTTATTTCTTAAAGTTAAAATTTATTGTGATTTGATTTTTTTGAAAGGTCAACAACAAACAATGATCACTACATAGTGAGCGTTTACAGAATTTAAAAAAATGAGAATAGTATTGTGGTTTGATTATTAATTCAAACGATGTTGGATGCGTCAAAAAAGAAGCTCAGCTTTGTAGCCCCAAGCTTTAATTACGAAGAGAATTAGGAAAACAACAGCAGTTCCTAATTTTAAAAAAGTGCCTGTCAAAAATCCAATAAATGACCCCAAAGCAGCTCGAAAGGCCTTTTTAGAATCTTTGTTTTGGCTCATTTCTCCTGCAAAAGCCCCAATGAATGGACCTATAATGATTCCAAAAGGAGGAAAAAATAATACCCCTAAAATTAGCCCAATAGTAGTGCCAATCATCCCAGATTTTGTACCCCCAAACTTTTTTGTTCCTAATAAAGGAATCACATAATCCAATAGAAAAATCGCAATAGCCACAGCCAAGGTAATGCTCAAAAATCGCCAATTGTCAGGCACAGCATTTGTTGCGTGAAGTGCCCACAAACCAAACCAGCCGGTTAATGGCCCTGGGAGTACAGGAAGAAAACTCCCAACCACTCCCAATACAACTAGCAAAATGCCTACAAAAAAAAGTAGCGTATCCATCAAATTTAGATTTAGGATATAAAAATACGAGATAGAATTGAAAACATCCGTAGAAACCTCAAATTTTCGTAATTTTCACAAATGAATAAGTGGTTTTTATTAGTAAGTGTTGCAGTCGTTTTTTTTTCGTGTGAAAAATTAAAAAAATCTCCATCTACTCAGCATCCAACTTCTTTCGAATGGACTTTTTCGGACGAAAGCCCTTCCTTTTCTCATTGCGATTCACTAGGGACTTATCAAGAACAACATCAGTGCTTTCAAACCGAATTGAATCGTTTGTTATCGCTTCAGATCAATCAGTTTCAACTGCAGCCCAATAAATCGCTCAATGATACCTTGACCCTCACATTATTGATCGACCAAAAAGGTCAAATATCCATACAAAAAAGAACCGCTAATAATCCTATTGACACCGAATTTCCTTTTATTGACAGTCTTTTACAACAATCGGTTTCGAAGTTGCCAAGGGTATTACCAGCAACTAAGACCAATATTGGACTTCCTGTCAAATCGACCATAGATTTACCTCTTATTTTTAAAACGGCGCCTCAATAATATTTCAGTAGCTTTGTATAATGAGTCAAAACCAATCTCCCCCTTCTTCAGAGCGTATTATATTAGGAATCGATCCTGGGACAACAATCATGGGGTTTGGGCTGATTAAGGTAGTAGGCAAAAAAATGAGTTTTTTACAACTCAATGAATTAAAGCTCAACAAGTATGATGATCATTATGTTCGGCTCAAATTTATTTTTGAACGTACCATCGAATTGATAGATACCTTTCATCCGGATGAAATTGCTATTGAAGCTCCTTTTTTTGGAAAAAACGTGCAATCCATGCTCAAATTAGGTCGTGCTCAAGGAGTCGCAATGGCAGCCGGATTGTCAAGAAGTATTCCAATTACAGAGTATTCTCCAAGAAAAATAAAAATGGCAATCACGGGCAGCGGAAACGCAAGCAAAGAGCAGGTTGCCAAAATGCTTCAAAGTACCTTAGAGCTAAAAACACTTCCTAAAAATTTAGATTCTACGGATGGTTTGGCAGCAGCAGTTTGTCATTTTTACAATGGTGGAATCCAACAATCGGACAAGAAATTTTCGGGCTGGTCCTCTTTTGTTAAACAAGAGTCTCACCGCGTTAAAAAATAGAAAATTGGCTGGAGTTTATATCCATATTCCATTTTGCAAACAAGCCTGTCACTATTGTGATTTTCATTTTTCAACACAACTGAAGCACAAAGAAGATATGCTATCTGCCATCAAAAAAGAAATCGCTTTACGATCGACCTCATTTACACAACAAATTGAAACAATTTATTTTGGAGGCGGCACACCTTCTGTACTTACTCCCCCAGAAATAGCCGAATTGATAGAACAAGTACAATCTCATTTCGATGTATCCGAAAATCCTGAAATTACCCTTGAAGCCAACCCTGACGATTTAAGCCAATCCATGCTCCAATCCCTCTCTAGTTCCTCTGTGAATCGATTGAGTATTGGCATACAGTCGTTTGACAATCGCGAATTGAAAATGATGAATCGGGCTCACAATGCAGACCAAGCTTTACAATGTTTGGATGCTGCTTTCCCGCTGTTTAAGAATATATCCATTGATTTGATTTACGGAATGCCCGATAGCTCTTTGGAATCTTGGCAAAAAAATATTCAACAGGCATTGGAGTTTGATTTGCCACACATTTCCTCTTACGCACTTACCATTGAGCCCAAAACAGCCCTTCATCATTTTGTAAAACAAGAAGTCATCGTTCCACTTGATGAGCAAAAAGTTCAAGACCAATTCCATTTACTTGTTGATGTGATGGAACAAAATAAATTTGTGCATTATGAGCTTTCAAGTTTTGGAAAACAAGGATATTTTTCAAAAAACAACACAGCCTATTGGAAAGGCAAAACCTATCTGGGAATTGGTCCTTCAGCGCATAGTTTTGACGGTCAAACACGAAGCTGGAATGTGTCTAATAATGCAAAATATATACAATCTCTTCAAAAAGGTGTGCGCCCTTTTGAAGAAGAAATTTTGACCAAAGTAGATCAATACAACGAATATATTATGACGGGCCTTCGAACTATTTGGGGTGTTTCTGAAAAAGAAATTTCCCATCGTTTTGGCGATTCGTATGCCCAACATCTATTGAAACAGTCGCAACGTTATGTGAATGAAGGATTACTTTTTTGGGATCATAAATGTTTAAAAACCACTGCAAAAGGAAGTTTTTTAAGCGACGGAATTGCCTCTGCGCTATTTTTGATCAATCTTTCGTAGAACAAACAGTCTTTTTTGAACTATCGATTTTTTTCTAAAAATAGTTGGGTAAAATTTTGATAAAAAAGCGGAATGGTTTCAATTCCCTTTAAGAAATTGAACACTCCATAGTGTTCATTGGGAGAATGAATAGCATCGCTATCTAGCCCAAATCCCATTAGGATGGTTTTGCTACCTAGCGATTCTTCAAACAATGCCACAATAGGAATGCTTCCTCCGTCTCTAACTGGTATGGGTTTGATTTCAAAAGCATCTTCGTATGCTTTGCTAGCTGCCTGATACTCAATTCCGTCTGTAGGCGTTACATAAGCTTCGCCACCGTGGTGCTCGGTAACCTTAACAGTAACACCGGCTGGAGCAATGGAGATGAAATGTTCAGCAAAAAGACGGCTGATTTCTTTCCAATTTTGATTGGGAACCAATCGCATGGATATTTTTGCGTAAGCTTTACTAGCAATTACCGTTTTGGAGCCTTCTCCCATATATCCTCCCCAAATTCCATTGACATCCAAAGAGGGTCGAATGGACTTTCGTTCGTTCGTCGAATAGCCCTTTTCTCCATAAACGGCTTCAATGTTCAATGCATTTTTATAGGCTTCTAATGAAAAGGGTGCTTTCGCCATTTCTTCGCGCTCAGCCTTAGATAATTCTTCTACTTTATCATAAAACCCTGGAATGGTAATGTGGTTATGTTGGTCGTGAAGGGAAGCTATCATTTGGGTTAAGATATTGATAGGGTTTGCTACCGCACCGCCATAAAGGCCTGAGTGTAAATCTCTATTAGGGCCTGTTACTTCTACTTCCATATAACTCAGTCCTCTCAGTCCTGTAGTGATGGAAGGCTGCGTATTGCTTAGCATTCCTGTATCGGAAATTAGAATAACATCGTTGGCGAGTTTTTCTTTGTTTTTTTTGACAAAAACCTCGAGGTTTTCGCTACCAACTTCTTCTTCACCTTCAATCATAAACTTTACATTGCAGGGAAGTCCCGATGTTTGTTGCAGCAATTCAAAAGCCTTGATATGCATAAACATTTGCCCTTTGTCGTCGCAGGCTCCTCTAGCAAAAATGGCTCCTTCGGGATGAATATCGGTTGTTTTGATGATTGGTTCAAAAGGGTCATTGTCCCAAAGTTCTAAAGGATCTGCGGGCTGAACATCGTAATGGCCATACACCAAAATAGTAGGCAATTTGGAGTCTATTATTTTTTCTCCATAAACAATTGGATAGCCATCAGTTTCACAAATTTCTACAGAATCACAACCCACTTTTTCCAATTGTTCTTTTACGGCTTGGGCCGTTCGGATGACCTCGTTTGCATAGGCTGGGTCTGCGCTTAAGGAGGGAATACGAAGCAAATCAAACAGTTCTTCCAAAAAACGCTTTTGGTGTTTTTCTATGTATTTTTTATGAATATTCATGGGCAATGATTTTGAAAGTAAAGGTACAAAAAACCGCTTGTTTTTTTGATACAATTGAACGTCGGAGTTTTAATAATCTTGTGTATATTTGCAGTCCATATTTTGCGGGTGTGGTGAAATTGGTAGACACGCTAGACTTAGGATCTAGTGCTTAACGGCTTGGGGGTTCGAGTCCCTTCACCCGCACAAAACCTCAACAATTGTTGGGGTTTTTTTACGCATAATTTTTTACATAACAGTCTGCGCGTGATTCTTTATCCATTCCAAGGGTTTGTTCCATAAAACGGTTGCGGTCTTCGCGAGTGTTAAAAACCCAAATACAAAAACTGTCTTTACTGTGGTAAATGGCTTTTAGCTCGTCATTAATTGCGCATAGTTCTGCTGGGATATCAGTGGGAATACAAATCATGGTATTTGATTCAAAACGTTTATTGTTTTTTGAGTTGCTCCTTGGTTTTGAGTTACTTTGTTACGATTTAATTTGCCTTTTTGATTTCGCAGCGCATCGTCACTTATAAGTTGCTGTATGAGTTTTGAGCAGTCTGAAGAAGAAGCAATACTATGCAGTCCACCGTTGGCAATCAGATCAATTGCTTCGGGAAATTTTGCATAGTTTTTTCCAATGATAATGGGTATGCCTTCGGCTGCAGGTTCCAAAATATTATGCAGTCCGGAAGTTCCCATACCGCCACCAACATAGGCTATAGATCCGTAGGTGTAACAACGATTTAGGAGGCCCACAGTATCTAAAACAAGCACTGGAAAATTGCTTTGCTTTGACACTTCTGTTTGGGTGAATCGTTGACTTCCTTCGGGTAATTGTGCCATGAGGCGACTTATTTTTTCTTCATGCATTTCATGTGGTGCTATCAGCCAACACCAATTGTTGGGCGTTTGGTGAATTGCGTCCAAAAGCACGGCTTCATCTTCAGGCCAGGTACTACCCGCTACAATACATTTTCGTGAACCCACAAACAATTCCATAAAAGAAAGAGGTTCTTTTGGTGCGCCTACTCGGTCATAACGAGTATCTCCACTAATGGTTATATTCTTTAAACCTATGTTTTGAAGCAATTCTTTAGATGCATTGTTTTGAACAAAAAAATGAGTAAAACAAGAAAGTGTTTTACGCATCCAGCTTCCAGATAGCCTAAAAAACCATTGTTGTTTTCTAAAAATTCCAGCAATTAGATAAGTAGGAACGTTTTGTTTTTTGAGTTCTTTCAAATAGTTAGGCCAAAATTCATACTTAATGAAAAAGGCTTTTTCGGGCCGTACGATGGTTAAAAATCGTTGCGCATTTTTTGGGGTATCCAAAGGCAGGTATGAGGTTACATCGGCAAGGGTGTTGTTTTTTTGAACCTCGTATCCAGAGGGCGAAAAAAAAGTAAGCACGATTTTGTGATTAGGGTGCTTTTTTTTGACTGCCTCAATAACAGGAACACCTTGTTCGTATTCTCCAAGCGATGCTGCGTGAAACCAAAAGGTTTTAGGATTGGAATGAAGTGCTTTTTCAAGCAGATCAAAGGAATTTTTTCGCCCTTTTGCAAAACTTTCTATCTTGCCGCCCATCAGCGAACCTATGGGAAGAATGCCTTGAATAAATTGTGTTAAGAGTGAGTAAACAAAATGCATACGGTCTTTCAAAGAGACAAAAATACGGTTTTTAAAGAGAAGAACTTCCAAGCTGTAATATGTTTACCAGTCTATTTTTGTAATTTTACCAACTAATAGCGATCGTTATTTTATGAAAAAAATTCAAATGGTTGATCTTCAAGGTCAATATCAGTTCATCAAACCACAGGTTGATAGCACCATTCAAGAAGTAATTGACACAGCAAGTTTTATAAACGGACCTGCTGTGCGTAATTTTCAAAGCGAATTGGAGAGTTATTTGAGTGTAAAACATGTCATTCCTTGTGCCAACGGCACTGATGCACTTCAAATTGCAATGATGGGATTGGGACTTAAACCCGGCGATGAGGTGATAACTGCAGATTTCACTTTTGCGGCCACTGTTGAGGTGATTGCGCTGCTTCAGCTTACTCCTGTCTTGGTAGATGTTGAAAAGGACACGTTTAATATCAGCCCAGAAGCCATTCGAAAAGCGATTACTCCCAAAACTAAAGCGATAGTTCCCGTTCACTTGTTTGGGCAGGCTGCCAACATGGAGGCTATTATGCAGATTGCCAAAAAACACAATTTGTATGTAATCGAGGACAATGCCCAAGGAATTGGAGCAGATTACACCTATTCTGATGGGACAAAAGCCAAAACAGGAACTATTGGAGATATTGCATCTACTTCCTTTTTTCCTTCCAAAAATTTAGGGTGTTATGGAGATGGCGGCGCTATTTTTACCAACAATGATGAACTGGCGCATACCATTCGCGGAATTGTGAATCATGGAATGTATGTTCGCTATCACCACGATGTGGTTGGAGTCAATTCGCGATTAGACAGCATTCAAGCGGCCGTTTTAAGCGCCAAACTACCCCTCTTAAATTTCTATAACGAACGCAGAAAAGAAGCAGCTATTCGATATACGGAGCGTTTAGGAAGTCATCCAAAGTTGATTACTCCCTTCCGAGAAGCGGCATGTGACTCGCATGTTTTTCATCAATATACTTTACGGTTAGTTGATGCTGATCGAGACGCATTGGTAGAGCACCTTAATGCTCATAATATTCCTTGTGGGGTCTATTACCCTATTCCTTTGCATTTACAAAAGGCTTATGCCGATCCTCGATACATAGAAAATGATTTTCAAATAACCAATCAATTGGTTCAAGAAGTGATATCATTGCCGATGCATACGGAGCTAGAGCTCGATCAGATAGATTACATTTGCAGTCAAATCATCACTTTTTTAAACTCCAAATAAAGAACCCATGGAATTTCAAATAGGAGATCAAGTAGCATTGTATGTAGTCAAAGAAACAGACCTTGGGTTCAATGTACTTATCGAAGAATCGTATGAAGCACTTTTGTTTTCGAGTGAAATTTTCCAGCCCGTTCATGAAGAGATGCAACTAACGGGATATATTAAAAACATTAGAGAGGATGGTAAGATAGATGTTTCTCTCCGCCCTCAAGGGTTTTTAAACGTCATTGATAAGGATTGTCAAACGATTCTGTCGCATTTAGAAAAAAATGATTTTTTGGAATTGACAGATAAAAGCACTCCAGAGGAAATTCGTTTTTATCTGGAAATGAGTAAAAAAGCGTTTAAAAAGGCAGTAGGAGCACTTTATAAAAGAAAACGCATTGTATTAAAATCGGATCGAATAGAATTGTTAAAAGCACAAAAATCAAACTCATAGGATTTTAATATGAATAAACTAGGGTTCAAATTTCAGAGGTTACCGATGAGATATTTATTAGGATTACTGATGGTATTGCTTTTGTGTAATTGCAACAATGCTCCCAAAAACAACCCAAAGACGACAACTGCTTCCATTGATTTGACCAACAAAGGAATTGGACCGGTAACTCATTTGGAGTTTGATTCGATTGTTGATATCAACATGGCTGAAAGGGGAGATAAAATTTTTGGTGCCAAATGTACTTCGTGTCATATGGAGGAATCCAAATTAATCGGACCCGCTATGAAGGGGATTTATGAAAGAAGAAGCCCAGAGTGGGTAATGAACATCATGTTAAATCCCATTGAAATGCTTAAAAAAGATCCCGATGCCTCGGCACTTTTAAAGGAATATAACAATGTGTTGATGCTGAATCAAAACCTTACTATGGAAGAGGCTAGAGCAATTGCAGAGTATTTGAGAACATTGTAAATAAGGAAAGTGACTTTAAGCGATTTGTAAAAGTTAAAATTTCAGAGTTTATTTTTCCATCATTTTTTTGGTCAACTCGTTCATGGCCTCAACTTTTTCTTCAAAATCGCCTTTGAGTTTATTGCGATATGTGTGCAATTTTTCTAACAATTCATCCATTTGATCGGGTAAAAAATCTTCGAGATATTGGCGAATTCTTTTTGCCATTGTAGGAGATTTTGCATTGGTAGAAATTGCAATTTTTAAGTTCCCTTTGGTTACAATTCCTCCCATATAAAAATCGCATAAGGGCGGATTATCGGCCACATTTACCAAAATGTTCTTTGCCCGACAATCGTTATACACTTGAAGGTTTACGTCGGGTTGATCGGTTGTAGCAATCACCAAATGCTTGCCCTCAAGATGTTTTTTGTCGTAAAAACCCTTCATATATACCACCTTGTTTTTATTTACACATTTTGAAGTTTCTTCTCGCAGCATAGGTGCTACCAAAGTAACAGAGCTGTTAGGACTTGACTTGAACAAAAACTCCATTTTTTCCAATGCCACATAACCACCTCCCACAATTAAAATTTGTAGTTGAGTGGTTTTTAAAAAAATCGGATATAACGGGTTTTTTTCTGGGTTCATTAAAAAATGTGTTGGGTGTAAAGGTAATTAATAATGACATAATGAATGAATTTGGATTTACATTGTATTTTATTTTTTATCTTGCAAGAAACAATCATAATTAGGCTTATGAAACGATTTCTTTTTTTAATCCCTTTTCTTTTGGCGTTTACCTGCAATGATAGAAACGACGAACAAACTACGGAGTGTATTGATTACGAATCAATCGATGAAACAGCGATGTGTACGGAAGAGTACATGCCGGTTTGTGGATGTAATCTGGTGACGTATTCTAACCCGTGTAAAGCTACTAATGCAGGAGTTCAATCTTTTACGAAAGGAGCCTGTTCTAGTATCGAAGTCGAGAAGGAGTTCAATCTTTGGAATTCTATGGGGATTCAATCGTATAGTTTTGACTTGATGGTTTCTTGCTATTGTTTGATTACTGAACCGTATTCTATAACTGTTGTCGATGGCGAACCAACCAGTATTACTGGAAATGAAGCATGGGGCCACGAAGGAATTCCCCTTACCATTGAAGAATTGTTTGTAAAAATAAAAGACTTATTGAGTCAAGATCCGTTTGATTATAACTTAGCTTTTGATAAAGAATATGGATACCCTACGTCGGTTTATTTTGATATGGATGAGCAAATTGCAGACGAGGAAATTGGATATACCGTTGAAAATTTCCAAGTCCTAACCGATTGATGTTAGGTACACATTCAATCAATACACCAAGCTTTTATTGCTAAACAGGGTGTTATGCTCAGTCAAATAGCTTTAAAACGAAGACTACTTTTTGTATACTGTTTTTTTTAAGGCGAATTTTGGGAGTCGTTGTTCTGTATACAATCCCCAGTGTTTTTCGGGTTCATCGGGATCGGGAGATCCTTTCCACGGTTCGTCAAATGCTTCAAAAACAAAGGTCAAAACGTCGTGATCATCCGCCCACTGATTCAGTTCATGAAAGTATATTTTTTGAAAAATTTCATTCACATTTTCTTTAGGAATTCCCTGCCCATTCGACTTCGTGGTCCAGCCTGCTTCGGTAATTACAACTGTTTTGTTTGGATATTTCTCCGCAACTAGGTTGTAATTTTGTTGTGTAAAATCCATTGCCTGGTCAATAGTTTTGTATTCCCAAACAGGATAGGTGTGTATGGAAATAAAATCTACAACTTCCGCTAATGGTTTTAGCTTATGAAGCCAGGGTTCATAGTTTTCACAAAAAGTAACAGGCTGCTTGGCCTCTTTTTTGACAGCTTTAACATATTCTATTACACGATCCACTGACACCAAATGATCGGTCCAATCTACACAAGCTTCGTTTCCTACAGAAAGTGAAAATACAATTTCAGGATATTGATTGGCAAGGCCAATGAGTTCGGAAATCTCGTGTGTGTTTTTTTCGCGATTTTTTTTTAATTGAACCTCGCTATATACACCTCCATCCCAAGGACAGTTAGGGTTGTTTTCTTCAGCAGTGATATAGGCTCCCAACATAACTTTCAGTGAAATCTTTTCGTTTTTAATGACTTCCAAAACGGTTTTGGAATGCAAGTCACAGCTATAAAGACGAATGTATTTCCAATGTTTCTGAACAATAAGCAAATCTTCTTTGACTTCGTCATAGCTTGGGTATTTAGTGCCAGGCACTTGTCCTTCTCTAAAACCAGAATAGCAAACAGCCTTTCCAAGCGGAATGGAAAATAAATCGGAATATATCATGAATGATTTTTAAATAAAAATAATAAAAACTAGAACTTGAGTTTTTCGTTTTTATCCCAAAGCCCCCAATAAGCGCCTACATCACCTTCGGCACTTACTTTCCATGATTCATCAAAAGAAGAGAAGTAAAACATTTCAATGTCTTCTTGTTCGGACCATAGTTGGGCGTTGATAAAATATTTCAAAGCATTGTCATAGGATGGGTGAGCACCGCCCAAACTACTTCCCTGACTTGGCCAACCTGTTTCGGTGATAATGACTTTTTTTCCATTACCAGCTCTAACGGCTTCTTGGTACATTTGTTTCATGTACATCAACGAGTATTCTTGAGTACAGCCTTCCCAATAAGGGTAGCAATTGGCTAAAATTACATCACAAACTTCTGTGATTTTTGGTTTGGCAGAAAATTCATAATAAGCATCCACATATCCTACGGGAATGTTAGGAATTTCTTTCTTTACTCTTTTTATGAAGTCAATCAATTCCTCTTCTTCCAAATCGCCTCGGTACATCACTTCGTTTCCAACGGCAGCAATATCCACATATCCGGATTTACTAAGATCTAAGAGGCCTTGAATTTCTTTTTCATTAATTTCTGCGTCGTCTCCAAGCCAAGCGCCAACCAGCGTTTTTAGACCTAATTCTTTGGCAATTTTCGGAATATTTTCGTTTCCATCTGTACAGGAAAACACACGAATCCACTGTGTATAAGGCTTAATAATTTCAAGCCTTCTTCTGATTTGTTGCTCGCTAATTTGTTGGCCAGGTTCTTGCCCTTCTTCGTAGGGGCTAAAGCACAAACCGTGCATTCCATTTTTTAAAACTTCTTCACTCATTTTCTGGAGTTTGTCTGTGCTCATATTAGCACAATTGACTCCAGTAAGGGACATCATTTTCTCTTTTCTGTATGACATTTTATTATTAATTTTTATTTTTTAGCTTTTCTTTTTTCCAGCTCTAAGGTTATTTCGTTTGCTTTTTCTTCGTCAATTTCATAGTTCCACATAATATACATAGCGAACAATGTTCCTAAAATGGGCAATCCAGAAAAGAACATTCGCAGCCCAGTTATAGCCGATTCTGTTTGTACTTCTAGACTTGTATCAAAACCAATAATAGAGAAAATAACACCACTAAGCCCCCCAGCAATGGCAAATCCAAACTTTACCATCCACCAATATATGGCTCCGAAAATCCCTTCACGACGTTTGCCAGAGTGTAGTTCATCCAAATCAATCACGTCTGCAGTCATAGACATCATAATGGTAAACAAGCTTCCAATTCCAAAAGAGAAAAAGGGTAGGGCAATTATAAATAAATACGGCTTGCCAGGGACAAATAAAAACCAAAGGAGTATATAACCAATTATGGAAATGAATTGAGAAACTAAAAAGGCTTTCTTTTTCCCCATCAATTTGGACATTCTTGAAATGGCTGGAATAACCAAAAATGTTGTAGAAAGTGCTCCTAAACTCCCAAACAACGTGGGCCATAATCCTGCAGCACCAGCGTCTCCATTAAACAGATAATATACTATAATAAAAAAAGTAAATGCAGCTACAGTATTGAAAGCATTAAAAATTAAAAAAGTAGAAAAACAGAGTTTTCGAAATGGAGCAGATTTGAATGCTTCAACGAAACTATACCATATTTCTAATAAACTGCCCCCAATATTCCGAAATGTTAGCGGCGAATAATCTTCTTCTAAAGTTGATTTTCCTTTTATGAAAATAGCGGGAACCATAGCAAAGATTGCACAAATAATACCGACCCATACCGCCAAGTCTCTAACAGCCAAATCTGCTGTAGCATACCATTCGGTGTCGTACATAATTACCCAAAACCAAGGTGCAATTACCCACGCCCATTGACCGATCCATTGAGATACGGCCATAATGCTTGTTCGCTCATGAAAATCATCACTCATTTCGTACCCCATGGCGACATAGGGAACACTAAAAATGGTCAAGCCTAAATAAAAAACAATGGACCAAAAAAGAAAATAAGCAAAGTTATAATCTATAGGACTTTCTCTAAATAATTGCCACATAATAACAAACGAAACTCCCATGATAATGGCTCCTAAAAAAACATATTGTCTTCTTCTTCCCCATTTAGATTTGGTGTTATCAGAAATAAAACCCATAATTGGATCTGTAACTGAGTCAAAAATTCTGGGTGCTAATGATACCACACCCCACATCCATCCAGGAAAACCTAGATCCTGAACAAGGACTACAATAAAAATACTAATTGCAGCGGGAAACATCTGGTTAGCGAGCATTCCTACACCAAAAGCAATTTTTTGGCTCATAGGAATTTTTGAAGTGGATGGTGTTGTTGACATGTGTTCGTTTTAGTTGATGACTATTGTTTGAATAGCTTGAGCACTGATAGTCATTCGCTTGGATTCTTTTCCAAGATGTAACTCAAAACTTTTGGATGTTTTATTTTCATTAAATACAATAACTGATATAGAATTGTCAGGATTTTTAGCTGCTGCGACCATGAGGTCGTTATCGGTTTTATTAGCTGCGATTACTTTGGCTCCGGGACGAATGAATTTACTAAAATGCGCCATGATATAATAAAGAGGTGTAAAGTAAACTTGATCCTTTTGGGGATCAACAATTACGGGAGCGATACACCAATTTTTTGCCCAGTTAGGGCCTCCTTTTGTGTCCAATACCATATTCCAATCTACCCATCCATCAACCCAATTGTTTAAACAACCAATAATATCTCTAGCGTATCGATTGGCAGGGGCGTATTTTGGATGCAAGTATTTTTTTTCTTCCTCACGCCAATGGTATCCCCAATCGGTGGCTTCTTTTTTCCAATACCATGGATCGTTGTTCCAAACAGGGACTTCAGCATCTACACAGGCTTCGGTTTGAATCAAATATTTGTTGGGCGCTTTTTGATGTGCATATTGAAGTGCGTCTGGAAAGTAGTCATAGGTACTTTCGTACCAGTGAATGGCAGTGCCGTCAAAGTATTTGGAAGAGGCTTCATCTTTATACATGGAGTCAACCCATTCTTTCAATTCTTCTCTGTTTTGGTCGTATCCCAAGATAACCAAGTCGCCTTTTCCATCTGCTTCTAGTTTTGGACCCAAATGGTGTTGAACGAACTGAGTCATTTCTTCGGCCGTATAATGCATGCTGTCCCAGTTATTTCCATTTCCAAGCGGTTCGTTTTCAACAGTAAATCCCCAAATATCAATTCCTTCTTTTTTGTAGGCATTGACATATTTAGAGAAAAAAAGGGCCCATGTATCGTAGTATTTTGGAAGCAGTTTTCCACCCACCCAATGGTTGTTGTCTTTCATCCAGGGAGAAGCAGTCCAAGGGGAAGCAATAATTCGAAACCCATCTTTGGAAACCGCCATGGCGTCAAGAATCATAGGAATCAAATCTTCTTTGTCTTCTTGTACTGAAAAATGTTCTAAGTTAATATCGTCTGCAACAGGGGCATAAGAATAATTGTTGAGAGAAAAGTCACACGAATTCATATGAGTTCGAGTCAAAGAGTATTGAGCGCCATCTTCAGAAAAATAGGCGTTTAAAATAAGCACTCTGTTTTCTTTGCTCATTTGATTCAATAAATAAGCAGAGGTTTCGGTAAAGGCTCCACCAAACCCTGTGATGGTTTGGTAAGTTGTTTTAGGATCGAGTTTAATGATTGAAGCATTGTCCAATTCCGAAAATTCATTGATTTGAGTCAGCTTATTCCCGCTTTCAGAAGTTTCATAAACGGTTACATCGAGGGGCTTGATTTCATTACAAGAACTCATGATCAAAAAGAGGATTAGGATTGAACAAAGTGATTTTAGGTGCATGATTAAAAATTTTTAATTCAATGAAAATTGATTGAATTTCTGTTTGATTACGTGAAACGTTTCTTTTTTATTCCTTTCGATATCAACAATTCCCCAGTATTCTTCGTTGGGATTTCTGTCAAAAGGGACTCCCGAACTGTTGGGTGCTTGTCCACCCACGTCTTGTTGATTTGGATTTCCTGCTTTCCACCACCCATCGGTAAATGAGAATATCAGAATGCCCGAAACAATATCGGTATGTTCTAGGGTATCGTCAATAATTTTTCCGTTTGCTACGGCTTGAGCCTTTTGATTTTCTCCTTGATCGAATCCTTCTTTGGCAACAGACATATAACTGTCTGCGCCAGTTTCAGAAAAATACATTGGCTTGTCACTCGCTTCTTTCCATTCAAAAATTAAGCTAGAAGGATGGATCCATCGGTATACATTTATTCCCCAAATATCAATAGCAGGGCTCATTGAAAAAGCTATTGAGTCGGGCATATCGCCGTGGGCTGTTGCAACAGGATGGTTTGAATCGATTTGATGAATTTTTTGAGCGGCATTATTCATCGCTTGATACCAATTTTTGATATCCCCTTCAAACCATTCGGGATGGTAATTGTATTCATTGCCTAGTTCCCACAAAAAGATTGCGTTATGATTTTTATATTTTAGAATGTAATCGACGAAGCTTCCAGAAAGAATATCATAATATCCATTTTGATTGTATCCAAAGCCTATGATGACTTTCATTCCAGCATTTTCAATTTTATCAAGAATTTCGATTTGATCAATAGGCTCATACACTCTAAGGGTGTTGATTCCTGCTTCTTTCATTAGTGCAAGGTCTTGATCGATGTTTTCAAAACTTCTTTTTGTAGCGTTTTTCGAAACAGGATGATAACAAACTCCTTCCATAAAATAAGAAACTCCATTAACCATTAACTGCCTTCCTTGGGTAGTAACAACATCAACAGAATTCGTGGTTACACATCCAATAGCAATTATTGAAAAGCAGAACAGAATGAGTTTGTTTGTAATCATAGTTACGGTTTTTTTAATTCATTTGAGACTCAATAATTGTAGGTGGTAAAACGGAAATGAATAAATTATCGGGGTTTCCCTCAAATGTTTTTGAAATGGCTTTCCCACTTCTTGAAAGGCCGTTAAATATACCCTGGTCAAAGGAATCCCACAGCGCGTATTTTACTTTTCCGTCAACGGTTATTAGCCCAAAATGATTTTCTGAACCTTTCGAATTGTTTGGATCTTTCCAAGATTCATCAAAAGCTTCAAAATAGAAGCAACTAATGTTGTTTTTGTTTGCCCACGATACAATATTTTTGAAATACAAAGCCTGTTTGTATTGATCGGCGGCTCGAGAACCATTGATATTAAACATATCTCCAGAATCACTCGCCCATCCAGTTTCTCCGATATGTATAGGTTTTTTTACTCCTAAATGGGAAATGTATTTTTTGACACTATGGTATTGAGAAATAGCGTAATCACTTGCACGACCCATAAGGACGTTTATGGACTCTATATCCGACAAGCCTTTGGTATCTTCTGAGTTTATTTCCCAGAAACCGGGATTGTGATAGGTGTCATGAAAAGGGTAGGTGTGAACAGAAATATAGTCAACCGCATGAGCCAATGCTTCCAAATCGGGTTGATGATAAGAACTGTCGCCTCCTCCCCAGGATGCAAAATTATCGGAACTGGTTACCCACAAATCTTTAGGTAGTTTTTGGGTGGTTTTTAAATTTTGTAAATAGGTTACATATTTTAAAATGATACCCGGTCTTACGTGATATGACCATGCCCAGTGAACCATTGCTTCGTTTCCTACGCTGATTATTTTAACGATATCTGGGTAAAGATTGGCCATTTTCACTGCTTTTTCAATCTCAAGGGTATTGGCAGCCTCGTTTTCTTGTTGATGATTAGGACTTTCGGTCCAAGCATCTTTACAATCAATCCAGGCGCCTAGCATTACATACATCTCAAACGTTGAATCTTCAGTTTTTAATTGTCGAATGGCTTTGAGTATATTGGGCGCATGATCGAATTGCAAATTGTATGTTCGAAGTATTTTAAAGCCTAAAGCAGCTAAAATTTTCAAATCTTCTTTGATCTCATCAAGTGTAGGCTGCGTTTGTCTAGTTTTGTGTCGATATCCGCCATAGGAAATGGCTGGGTAGTTGGGATCCCCCAAGATTTCTGACGCAGTTTTATATTCACTTTTCATTCCCTTATGTTTATTGTTACAAGAAATAAATAGTCCGCTAACTAAAACAACAAACAATAAAAATTTTATATTTCTTCTCATTTTGTTTACCATTTAGTAGAGGGGTTTCCTATATGTTCCCTTTTAGGGTGTATTTCTTCATTCCTTAACGACAAATACGTTTAACTGTATAATTTCACCATCTCTTTTAAAGATCGAGTAGCTTGTGTTTTTATCCAATTGCTTTCCGTTAAAATGTAACGAAGTGCCATCTTGTAATTGAACTTCAATAGCGGCTTCGGATGATTTTTTATAAATCACAGGCACTTGACAATAGGTAAATGCCAATGAATCTTTTTCAAGTTCAATTGAGCTTCTTTGTTTTTTGACATCTACATAATCAAATACCCTAGGTTCTTTTAAAAACTCTTCGCTTCTTAAAATAGCGGGGTTGAATTGTAAAATTCCATTTTCTACTTCAACTCCCAATTCTCCAAATCTACTCAGTATATCTTCTTTCACTTGACCAGTCATTCCGGGCTGTTGAGCCCCTTTTCCGCCAGGCGTATGGGAATAAGGATCTGTTGGAAATGCACCATAAAGCTCAGGAGATTTGTGTGCTCCAATACCAGCAACAATTTCGAAATAATGATCGAATAATTTTCCAATCAAAGTACCGTTTCCTTTTTGGTCAATTGTTTTTTTGGTAATTTCAAAGGTTGCCAAAAGAAGCTTGGAAACCATGTGCCAATAGATAGACCCAAGACCTTCATACCCAAAAAATGTTCCAGAACGACCCGTAAATGATTTGTGATTAAAAATGTCTTCGAACAATTGTTCAATCAATGGAGTTTCTTGATGAACAAGCTCTTTGTATTGTTCTGGAAGAGCTTGAAGCGCTTCTTGCAAACTGCTTACATTATTAAAGTTGCCATTAAAGTGAAAATCTCCTTGCAAGTCTTGATTCAAAACTTGGGTGTTTCCATCGGCTACTAGTTGTTTTAGCAAGCTAGAATTTTCTACTTTTTGTTTTGGGATCGTGTTTTTGTTTACAAAACGGGAAAGCTCCTTATTAGGGTAAAGAATGTAACTGTATTGGTCTTCTCTAAATAGGCTGCTTGTCTTTAGGCTGTCAAGAACTTTTAAGCTTTCTTCTGAGCTTAAGTAGTCAGAACTTAAAACGGCTACTTGCCCTTCCAACATTTCGGGCAGGTAAGAAATTTGAACTTGATTTTCATTTGTTAGGGTCATCAAGTTGTATGCGTGATACAAATTATCATCGCGTTTATTGGCATCTATAGAGTGTTCTAAAAATGCAATGGATACCTTTAAAAACGAAGCAATTTCATCTTTTGTAAGAACTTCTTTATCTCCAGAAAAGTGTTTGTCATAGATTTTATTTCGATACAAACTTCCCGCTTCTCCCAACAAATCAAGTACTTTTTTACGATCGCTATCAGAGATAGATCCTTTGAGTAAGTCGCGATTTTTGTGCAAAGCATTTGATACTTGATCAAAAAACAAATGCAATTCTTTGGAAATAAGAATATCTGTTTGTTTTGACTTTTCAATAATACCCTCAAAGAATTTTAAGAAACGTCTAAGGTAGTATAGCGTAACCATTGAAACTCCGTTACCAACCAAAGCATTGTTAGCATCGTTCCATTCAGGTCTTTGAGTATTCATCCAAATACCCCCTTCAGGAATGAAGTTTGACATTTTGGCTAATACAGTAGCTAGTATTTTTTCAATAAAATTGACTTTATAAATAAATATAGTTTCGTCTCTGAGGAGCGCTCCGTCAACACCTATTTCTTCTCTTTTGAATTGAATTTTTTGTTCATTTTCATCGTCAAATTCAATGGTGTTTTTAGGATCTTTCAGTATGTCTTTGTAGCTTTTGATTCGATACGGAACATTGGCATAGACAAACAAATCTTGAGTAAAATAATCAGCAAGTTTTTGGGGATAATAATCCTCAATAAACTCCAAAAACTTTAATAAATAAATGATTTGATGGTCGCCCCAATATCCAATGTATGACCATGGGTTGTCGGGTTCAATAGTTTCCCAATCAAATCCATCTTTGGTGACTCTGTAAGGATTGTATCCATCGAAAGTGGTGGCATTTAAAAACTTGTGAATCATACCTTCAATAAACTCTGGATACGAATGCGCCAAAGCTTCCCAATTTTGGAAAATATCGCGCCAATTTCCTTGATAATCAAGAATTTTTGAACCGTCAACTTCGCTTCGAGTATTGATAGAGAATTTATTCCACGGTCGACTTGGGTCACCGTGTCTTCTACTAAATTTTAAAGGCAAATACTCAAAACACAAGCGTTTAAAATTCGGATCGTCATCATGAGCTGCAATACCTTTCAAATCGTTTAGAGTAAAAAGTTCAGGAAGGTTGTTGAGAATTTCCAGCTTTTTTCTGTGTACTTTTTTATTGGCTTTAGCAATATAATTTGTGAAATCTATTTTTTCGATTTGGTAGTTGTCGTCAAAAATTCCACCCCGCATAATATTGAACATGGTGTTGGCAAAGTGACGAATGTTTCGAAGTCGATCGGCAGTTAATTGTAATCCGTCAGAAGCCCCTACGAGTTCGACCAAATGTTTTGATCCAACTTCAATATTGTTTTCAATTTCATTCTCAATAGAGGGATTGTTGAGGATTTGTTCTTTGATACGAACAATATCCTGCATGTTTTGATTAACGTTAGCAACGAGCATCCAGCCTTTGGAGCTATTTGCGCCAAGGGTGAGTTCGTCGTTTAAGAAGTAGGCTCCTTTTTCGGCTTTTATATTCACCTCTTCTTTCACAGACTGTCCTTTTCTAAAGGCATCGAGTTGTAGGGAAGAAATCAGTTTTTTAGAATTTTTAAGACCCAATGACCAAACCAAATTCGCTTTCAATGCTTCACTAGGCTCAGCCTTGTCTACAATAATGGCACTCAAGGAATAAATTCCCAATCCAGTGTCTTCTTCAAGCTCGCTTTTTTTGTAGGCATCTACAAGGTTGCTACTGCTGTTTTGAAGCGCTTCCTCTACTCCATAAGGAAGAATGTTTTGAATTCCATCGACAAGGTTTACGGTGATTTCCTCAGCATTTTTGTTAGAGAGTTTGGATTTTCTAACAAAACCATACAGGTTACTAGAATTCCATTCGTAAGTAAAAACAACTTCTAAGTCGTGATTGATTTCTTCAAAAATAATTTTATTACCGAAAGCATTTTTATACAAATTACGAGAGAGTTGATATACCCCCTCATGTTTGTTTGAAAAAGGCTCCCACAGAAAGGTTCGAGTGCCTTTGGTTATTAAAAAAATGGTTTTGCTCCCAGTAGTTTCCGAAGATTCGGTTATTTTATCATCGGTATAGTAGGGGAAGAGAGCGTTGTTACTGTCTTTTCTACCGGCCGATAGGCTTCCTTTGCTAGAGATAAACATCCAGTGGTTTGAATTACTTACAATACTCATAAAAAACGGGCGCATTGCGTCAACATTTGAAATTTTGTAAAAAGTTTCTCCGTTTTGTTTTATAAGTTCTCCATTCACTTTTTTCTTTGAGAAACTGGCTTGGTGTTTGCCCAAAAAAATATTATCCGCAATTGTCATTGGTGATTTCAAATTAAATTCTGTAAAAAGGTTGTTGATTATTTAGTTTTTAAAAGTATCAAGTCAGATACAATCGATTGGTGATTTTTTTTAGTTCAAGTACTATTTTTATTTGGCTATTGTTTTTGTTAGAAAGGGATAATTATTTCCCTGTTTTTAATATTTTTAAATGTATAAGTATTTTATTATTGACAGAAAAAAAATAACTCTACAATAAACATACAAGTGTTGCACAACCTCTACATATTATAATGAATTGAAAAACAAGCATTTACGATACATTTTTGTATTATTCAAACTGTTTGTATAGTGCTTTTGTATAGGTAAAAGGGGTGTTATTGCAATAAAAACATTATGTTTTAGAAAAATGAATGGGAATAATATTCTCTTGATAACCCCTATACTACTGTTACTTTATCAGCGACTATTAATTTATGGCTATTTGTTATGTTGAACTGTAGGTATTCATAAAAAAAACCCGCCTTTGCGGGTTTTTTATAAATGTACTGGTAATTATTTTATCAATTTAGCAGTCGATTGTTTGTCACCTGCTTGCATTTTTAATAAATAAACACCTTTACGTAGGTGTGCAATATTAAGATTAAAGTCACTATTTTTAGGTGCAGCCTTTAAAACACTTTTTCCTAATAAATCAAATACTTCAATACTGTCAATTGATTCCCTAGCCGAAATGTTTACAAAATCTGTAGCTGGGTTGGGATAAATTTTTACCGAATGGATTGAATTAGTAGTTCTAGATAGAGATTGATCAGCTGAAAATATAAAGTTATCAATATAAAAACTTCCACCTTCGTTTGTGTTATCAATAAACACTCGACCAATATTAGACAAATCCATAGTTGCAGGAAAAGTAATTGTTGAAAAGTCTAAAGATACTGATTGCCAAGAACCACTTGTAATTCCAGGAGGAGCCAAGTCAAACAAATAAACTTGGTTATTAACCATGTCCTCAATCTTTATAAACAATTTTACAGCTCCCCCGTTGTGCGTATCTGAAGCGAACCAATAATCAAGCTCTAATCTTTCAACATTGCTTAGATCGAATGTTCCAGCCACAGCATAAAATTGCGTGTTTACGAATTTCAATACCTCGTTTCCAGCAATTGTTTCCACTGACTCGGTTGCAACACTAAAGGATTCTCTAGTTTGCGGAACATCTGTATAATCACTAAAAAAGGAAAGTACATTTTCCGCCGGATAAGTATAGTTGGTAGAAGGAGCATCTGAAAGAACTGGCGGAGAAATTCCAATTCCTTTAATGTTGTCAAAATAAAATGTTCTATCAATTGCAGGATTGATAAAGGTGTTAGTTCCATTGTCCCAAAGGCAATGAAATACAAATTGTGCATATTCTCCATTAGCAGGAACTTTTCCGTCTAAACTTTGATTAAAGGTTATTAATAATGTTTCCCAGCCACTTCCTGTGTGTGAAGCAGAAGTTACGGATTGGGGAGCACCACTAAGTCCTTGTTGAATTTTGGGAGCAATTGTTATAGGAGAAAGAGAATAGACGTCAATTTGCATTGTTTTGTCAGTTGTTAGCTGCACGTTTTGCGATAAGCTAAATTCCACACCTTGCCAAATAGTTCCCGAACTAACTGCAACAGCTTTTCCAACATTTCCTCTGGTTCCACCAACTTCAGGGTCGGGAACTATACTAAAGGTTGAACCCCCAAATTGCGCAGTAACAGGGCTCCCCTCAAAATCTTGCAAAACGGTATGTTGGGAATATCCAGTACAAGCGATTAATAAAATTAATAAAACGTAAAAATTTTTCATAAAATATTGTTTGATTGTTAATAAAAACCAATGATAATTATTAACTAAATAATAAAAAATCAATTGTATAATTAAAAACTTTACTTAATCTCAACAACTGTTTTATAATTGATCTTGTTAAATTTTTTCGAATATATCATCAAACACCTAATTATACTACGTATATAGGAATTTGTGAACGCGTTTGAATTTTCCAGAATTTAACATACTTGAAAGATGGTTTTTTGGTTAAAAATAACGATCAATTAAAAACACAAAATTTAATCATAAAACATTGCAAATCAATAAATTATAATAATTTTGATTCATTATGTATTTGTTTTTAATTTTTAAAAACGTATGGGCAATGTATAGTTTATCTTTGCTTTTTTCGATCCATAATTCTAAATTTTACGTTGATTAACAAATATCAACTTTTTTACTCTTGAATTTGGATAGACTTCTGAGTAAGTAAACATTTACCCCTTGTTTTTTTATGAAATTCTTATAACTTTTTATTCTAATAATGATATGAAAAAGGTATCTTTTGAAAAAGTTTTAACCCTCAAATTAAGACCATTCAGCATGCGGTTTTCCCTATATGACTGGTCAATAGAGATGCGTATATTTGTCTTTAAATGAGGTCAGTATTACTGTTTTTTTGTAGAAAATTTAAACCAAGTTTCACTTGAAAAGAATTCGTTTGGTTTAAGAATTGTTGAAGGAAAATGAGGTTGATTGGGAGCGTCTGGAAAGTGTTGTGTTTCCAAACAAAATCCACTTTGAGGACCGTAAGTTCCCCCCGATTTTGAGGGCAGTGATTTGTCCAGAAAATTCCCGGTATAAAGTTGAATCCCCGGTTGATCGGTATAAACTTCAAGCACACGTCCGCTATCAGGATGATAGACCTCGGCAGCCTTAACCAGAGTTTTTTCTTCATTATTAACAACCCAACAGTGATCGTAACCTTTGCCAATTTCCAATTGTAAGTTTTCGACTTCAATATCTCTTCCGATTGTTTTGGAAGTTCTGAAATCAAAGGGAGAGTCTGCAACATTCTGATAGACACCTGTTGGAATTTGATGCGTATTTACTGGCAAAAAACGATCAGCATTGAGCCAAAGATTGTGATCCAAAATTTGTTTGGAAAAATCGCCGGATAAGTTGAAATAACTGTGTTGTGTGAGATTAAGAATGGTAGTTTTATCTGTTTTCGCTTGGTATCTAACCTTGAGAATATTGTCATCGGTAAGGGTATAAATAACGGTTACCCATAAATTTCCAGGATATCCCTCTTCGCCATCTTTGGAAAGATAGCTGAGTTTTAGTCCTGTTGCATTTTTTTCTTCAAAGGATTCAACTTCCCATAATACTTTGTCAAACCCCTTCATTCCGCCGTGCAAATGATTGAAGCCATTATTTGAAGCCAACTGATACTCACAATCCTCAAGAATGAACTGCCCGTTTGCTAATCGGTTGCCAAACCGCCCAATAATAGCACCAAAATAGGGATGCTCGCTCAAATACTGTAAGGGATTTTCAAACCCCAAAGCAATATCTTCCAATTCTCCATTCCGGTTTGGAGTTTTGATTGCGCTAATAATACCCCCTAGATTTAAAATCTGTATTCTAATACCTTGATTGTTTTCAAGGGAGTGTGTAACTAAATTTTTGTTTTTAGAAGATACAGAAGTTGACATAGAGGCTTTTTTAAAGGGATTTTATTAAAATAAAAAATAATTGTTTAGCAAAAATAACTTTTTATGTATACTTAAAATTAAACCATTGGCTTGAATAAGCATCTAATAATTTGCAACTTAAAATTTATTATAATAATTTTATTGAAAAATGTAAAATATTTTGGCATCATTAATAGAACATACAGGAACTCTAGATCGAAGGCTTACCAAGCATCTTTTGCGAAGGGCTTGTTTTCAATACTCTAAAGATCAATTGGAAGCAATGACAGGAAAAACTCCTGCTGAAATCCTTACACAATTAGCAACTGCCAAAACTTTTTCTTTGGAATGGCCCTACGATCCAATTACTAACGGATCCAATTCTAATTGCCCAGGAGATTTAGACGGGAATTGGATTAATTCCTCCAGTTGGACGAACGCAGCATATCCGTGTGGACAAGGCCGAAAGCTTGGGCTTGTAGCTGGATGGTGGTGGTATAATGCAATCAAACAGAACAGCTTGATTGATAAACTCACTTGGTTTTTATTTACAACATTTACAGCTTCCAAAGACGATGGTTCAGGAAAAGCGGCTCACTTTTTTGATTACTTAAATTTGCTGCAGTTTCATGCCGATAAGAGTGTAAAAGATTTGGCCAGAAAAATTACTTTCGACAATTCAATGCTTTACTACTTGGACAATGGCGACAATAACAACAACAGTCCAAATGAAAATTATGCGAGAGAGTTTTTAGAACTTTTTACTATTGGAAAAGGGCCTCAAATTGCCGAAGGAGACTACACCCATTATACAGAACACGATGTAGTTCAGGCAGCGAAAGTTTTCTCAGGAGTTAAATTCAAGGTCAATAGAGATGTATTTGATGCTGAAACTGTAAAAGCTCCGCATTATCCATTAGGAATTCCAAAGGGTTATATCAATACAAGTAAGCACGACACGAGTGACAAAGTGTTCAGTCACGCCTTTATCAATCAAACAATCATGGGCGGAGGCAGTGAACAAGAAATCAATACAGAACTGGATGATTTTGTGGATATGGTTTTTAATCAGTTAGAAACTGCCAAAAATTATGTGCGAAAATTGTATCGAATGTATGTCCGAAGCGAATGGGGGCAAGATGTTGAAGACGATATTATAACGCCATTAGCGCAGCAACTTCAGAGCAATGGGTTCAATATAAAAGAAGTTCTTATTACACTGCTAAAGTCCCAACATTTTTATGATTTAGACGATAGCGATTCTTCCAACGAAAATATTGGAGGAATTATTAAAAATCCACTTCAGTATTTAAACGAGTTGATTTGTCTTCTTAATGTGCAAATCCCCAATGCAATGGCAACCCCTCCTGTTGAGGGAGAGAGCTTAACGAATGACAATGAATATTATAATTTTTATAGATTTTGGTGGTTTTTTTGTCACAATACTTTTTTCTCATTTAGTGGGATGTCTCTTTTTGCTCCTCCAAGTGTAGCAGGATATTCTGCAGATTATCAGTCTCCTGCATACGATCGAGCTTGGTTCAATTCCAACAATATAGTTGCTCGATACAACACCATTTTATCTTTTATTGGGAGTACATACAACGACTCCTATGGGAACGGAAACAACCGCATTCAAGGAGTTCAGACGACCTCAAGCGGAGCACAATATTTTTCTCGTATTTGGACCAATTTTAGCACTGTACAGTTTATTGAGAATACTATTTCAGATGCTAGCAATGCTGAGCTTATTATTCAAGAATTGGCAGATTTATTTTATTGCGAATCTATTGATAATGATAGGATTGCTTATTTCAAGCTTTTCCTCATTCCCCTAGGCCAACCCGATTATTATTGGTCAAATGCATGGAACAGCTACACAAGTACTGGCGATTATTCTCAAGTTAAAATTAGACTTGACGAGTTGATTCCAAAGATGATCAATGCCGCTGAATTTCAATTAATGTAACTGTAACTATGAAAAGAAGATCTTTTGTTAAACTATCTGCTTCTGCATCTGCACTGGGTTTGTTTCCTGCAGAATTAGGCGCCGCACTAAAGCTGGCAAACACTTCTCTCGACTGTGATGTATCCAATCGAAAAATTGTTTTAATTGAACTAAAAGGAGGTAATGATGGGCTTAACACACTCATTCCTTATAATGATTATGGCTACTATAAAGATACTTTGCGCCCTGATATCCATATTCCAGTAACGGATTCGAATTATAGCAACTTAGTAGTTGATCCAGATGCTGAAATCAATCAGACTTTGGTTTTCAATCCGGCTTTGTTGTCAGGAAATAACTATGGATTTAAGGGCTTGTATCAATCGGGATCGCTTCGAGTATTACAATCCGTTGGATATCCGTCACAAAATAAAAGCCACTTTGCTTCTGTTGATTTGTGGGCAACGGGTAACGATGGAAATAGTTGGAACAATGGAAAAGATAGTGGATGGATGGGCCGATTTATGGAAAACGCCTACTCTGATTTGTTACCAGCCAATTTTCCAATTGGTATTCAGCTAGGATCAAGCAATACATGGCTTGGTTTTCATGCTGAACACGAACACGGAATGGCATTGAATATTGAAGGGCAAAATTCTGAAAATTTTTATACGATATTGAACGGTTTGGCGGGTCAGGCTCCATCTAATATTCCAACAGACACTCATTTTGGAAAAGAACTTCAGCACATTATTCAAACAGATGCCTATGCAAATACCTATGCGAAAGCAATAGAAGATGCTTTCAATAACATAAATTCAACGAATACTGTAAGCTACCCTGATACCGATTTGGCAGATCAGCTAAAAACGGTAGCACGTTTAATGCGCGGAGGAATTCAAACCAAAGTATACATGGTAACCATTGGAGGATTTGACACTCACAATGCCCAAAACCAAGCTTCCAATGACATCAACGGTCTTCACACTTCGCTTCTCAATGAGTTATCGGCAGCTGTGGACGCATTTGTAGCTGACATAAATTCCGATTCATTAGGAGATGAAGTCGTTGGACTCACTTTTTCTGAATTTGGTCGAAAAGCCATTCAAAATGGAAATTTAGGAACTGATCATGGTGAAATAGCACCTATGTTTGTTTTCGGAAAACCCGTTCAGAGAGGTATTTCTGGGGAGAATGTAAACCTACGCGAAGCAACATCTAGTAACAATTGGCAGTTGAAAACCGTTCAGCACGATTATCGTCAGGTTTTCGCAACCTTAATGCAAGATTTTCTTGGAGCTTCTGACAGCGTGGTTGATAAGGCCTTTTTTGACCAAACCAATCAACAAAGTTTTGCTAATAATAAGATTGAAAATTTAATCAAGGGTTCTCATTATGTTGATAACTCCTGCTATTCCTTGAATGTTTCTCCACCCGATACGGAAACACTTTGGGCCGCATATCCTAATCCTGTCTTTGATAAATTATTTATCAACCCCATTTCAGAGGCTTCCTCTGTCGAATACCGATTGCATCATACCAATGGTCGATTGATTGAGAAAGGTCAAATAGATCTTAGTAACGGCTATGGGACAATTGAAATGGCTTCTTTATCTTCAGGAATGTATATAGTTCATATTTCAGATGGGGTGTATTCAGAAAACAAAAAGATTATAAAAAGTTAGTTCAACAAAAACGCTTACTTTAGCCTACCGATTGGCCGTAAATTTAATGTGTATAAAATTCACTTACATGAAAGTTGTTTGTCTTTTGAGCTTGTTGCTGGCAACCAGTTGTTATCAAACTTCCAAAACGAGTACCGCTACAGGACATAGTTGTACGCCTACACAATCCCGATTCACTTCCTCGGAATCCAATACCGACTCAATTAGTGGGAACAATCACCAAGGCATGGTATTAATTCCCGAAGGATCCTTTGTGATGGGTGCTGACGATGACCAAGCATGGCGCGACGAATATCCAGAACACGAAGTGCAAGTGAACGCTTTTTGGATGGATATTCACGAAGTAACCAATGCTCAGTTCGAAGCTTTTGTGGAAGCTACAGGATATATTACTACTGCTGAAAAAGCGGTTGACTGGGAAGAGGTAAAAAAAGAATTACCTCCAAATACTCCCAAACCCGATGAGAGTTTATTGGCTCCAGCCTCGCTAGTTTTCGTAGCAACTGAAGGACCTACTCCCCTTAATGACGTAAGTCGGTGGTGGCAATGGCGCAAAGGTGCCAATTGGCGAAACCCCGAAGGGCCCGACAGCAATATTGATGGAAAAGAAGATCATCCCGTAGTACATGTCAGTTGGTACGATGCTAATGCGTATTGCCAGTGGGCAGGAAAACGACTTCCCACCGAGGCAGAGTGGGAATATGCTAGTAGGGGAGGCCTTAAAGATGCGGTTTATGCTTGGGGAGATGAAGATTTGTTAGCCGGTAAGCCCAAAGCCAATACGTGGGAGGGTGTTTTTCCATACAACAATAGACTCTTGGACGGATTTTACTTAACAGCACCTGTCAAAAGCTTTCAGCCCAACGGATATGGCTTGTTTGATATGTCTGGAAATGTTTGGGAATGGTGTGCTGATTGGTATAACGAAACCTATTACAAGTCACTTTCTGATAACATTACAAAAAACCCCAAAGGCCCTGAAACGAGTTACGATTCTAACGAGCCCTACAGCCAAAAAAGAGTTACTCGTGGCGGAAGCTTTTTGTGTCACAATAGTTATTGTAGTGGGTACCGCAACTCCATGCGAATGAAAACTACCCCTGATACAGGAAGTATTCACACAGGTTTTCGCGCTGTAATGGATGCGCAATAAGCTAAGAATGCGATTCTATTAGAACTCTATGAATTTGAAGAACGTTTCATCATTGATGATATAAAACCCTTTGGAAAGGTTCATTATATGGATGGGGTGTATAATTTCAATTTATAACCACTTTTTTAATATCAACCGTGTTTAGGATTTAAAAATTAACCATGGTTTAAACCAATCTATTATGAATACAAATAATTACTGGAAAAAAAACATCCGCTACATCACGATTTTGCTAAGTCTTTGGTTTATTGTTTCTTTTGGCTGTGGGATTTTGTTTGTGGAGCAGTTAAATGCCATTCAAATCGGGGGTTTTAAACTCGGCTTTTGGTTTGCCCAGCAGGGTTCTATTTTTGGCTTTGTTGCTATTATTTTCACCTACATCTATTTGATGAATCGTTTGGACAATAAATTAGATAAAGACAAATAAATGGAACTACAATATTGGATTTGGATTGCTGTTGGACTGAGTTTTTCACTATACATAGGAATAGCAATTTGGTCACGAGCTGGCTCAACAAAAGAATTTTATGTAGCAGGAGGAGGGGTTCACCCCATTGCCAATGGGATGGCAACTGCAGCCGATTGGATGTCTGCGGCATCATTTATTTCCATGGCGGGTATTATCTCTTTTAATGGTTATGACGGTTCGGTATACCTTATGGGCTGGACAGGGGGTTATGTGCTTCTTGCCTTACTACTAGCACCATACCTTAGAAAATTTGGCAAGTTTACCGTGCCTGACTTTATAGGGGACAGGTATTACTCAAACACCGCACGCTCGGTAGCTGTGTTTTGTGCGCTGATTGTTTCCTTTACCTATATCGCTGGACAAATGCGAGGGGTAGGGGTTGTGTTTTCCAGATACCTAGAAGTAGACATTGTAACAGGCGTACTGATCGGTATGGGGATTGTTTTGTTTTATGCGGTCTTAGGAGGTATGAAAGGGATTACCTATACCCAAGTAGCACAGTACTGCGTTTTGATCTTTGCCTTTATGGTGCCCGCGATCTATATCTCATTTCTTGTGACTGGTAATGTAATCCCACAAATCGGCTTTGGGTCAAGTGGTGCAGATGGGGTTTATCTTTTGGACAAGCTCGATGGCTTGCATAGAGAACTGGGCTTCCATGAATACACCTCAGGAAGCAAATCCATGTTTGATGTCTTTTGTATTACCATGGCACTGATGGTTGGAACAGCAGGACTTCCTCATGTGATTGTTCGCTTCTTTACAGTAAAAAAAGTCAGCGATGCGCGTAAGTCTGCGGGATGGGCACTGTTGTTTATTGCCATACTATATACCACAGCTCCAGCCATTGCCGTATTTTCAAGAACCAATCTTATTGAAACGGTAAGCAACCAGCCATACGATCAAATGCCGTATTGGTTTGAAAAATGGGAGACCACAGGACTGCTTGGCTTTACAGACAAAAACGAAGACGGACTTATTCAATACACGGCCGATACAACAACCAACGAACTGACAGTAGATGCAGATATCATGGTGCTTGCCAATCCAGAAATAGCACAGCTTCCCAATTGGGTGATTGCTCTGCTAGCAGCAGGGGCACTGGCGGCAGCACTTTCTACAGCAGCAGGACTACTACTGGTTATATCATCAGCAGTATCACACGATTTACTCAAAAAAATGGTGATGCCCAATATTTCCGACAAAGGAGAACTCATAGCCGCTCGTATTGCTGCTACAGGTGCTGTTTGCTTGGCGGGTTACTTTGGGGTTAATCCCCCTGGCTTTGTAGCAGCTACGGTTGCCTTGGCATTTGGACTGGCAGCATCCTCTTTTTTCCCGGCTATACTATTGGGAATATTCTCCAAACGCATCAATAAGGAAGGTGCGATAAGTGGAATGCTAGTTGGTGTATCACTCATGCTGTTCTATATGCTCAAGTTTAAGTTTGGGTGGTTTGGCGGAGGCACCAAGGCCAATTGGTGGTTTGGGATATCGCCGGAGGGGTTTGGAACGATAGCGATGATTGCCAATTTTGTTGTTACATTAATCATTAGTAGTAAAACCCCAGCGCCAAGCAAAGAAATACAAGAGCTAGTGGTAAATATTCGAAAACCATAAATTTACTTATTCACATTTGTACGAAGTAATCTAAAATTAAACAATGAAATCAACTCACTCTGAACCAATTGTCCCCAAAAAAGTTATAATTCCCTTTATTTTACTGACCTCCTTGTTTGCTCTTTGGGGTTTTGCCAATGCCGTTACAGACCCAATGGTCCAAGCATTTAAAAAAGTACTAGAACTTTCAAACTCACAAGCCGCTTGGGTGCAAATGGCTTTCTACGGCGGGTATTTTTGCATGGCAATTCCTGCTGCTTTATTCATGCGTAAATACTCATATAAGGTTGGGATTTTAATTGGGCTTTCTCTTTATGCTTCGGGTGCCCTACTGTTTTATCCAGCCGCAATTACGGAGCAATTTTGGTTTTTTTGTATAGGGCTATATATCTTAACTTTTGGGCTTGCATTTTTGGAAACAGCCGCAAATCCTTATGCTCTTGCCATGGGTCCAAAAGAAACAGCCACCCAACGCCTCAACCTAGCACAGGCATTTAATCCCGTAGGGTTGATTCTTGGATTATTTGTTGCACAACAATATGTCTTAAAAAAACTCCAGTCTGATGATATAACAGACTTTAGTGCTTTAGACCAAGCCTCAAAAACACTGATCAAAACCACTGATTTGATGGTTATTAGAGATCCTTACGTTATTCTTGGACTCGTAATTATTGGTGTGTTTGTTTTATTTACAGTAAGCAAAATGCCTGACAACAGGGATGATGGTCAGAATAGTAACATAGGACAAACTTTTAAGATGCTTTTTGCCAACCGATCCTATAGTCAAGGCGTTATTGCTCAAATTTTATACGTGGGTGCGCAAATCATGTGCTGGACCTATATTTATCAATATGCAGAAGGGATAGGTATGGATAGTGTAACAGCTGGATATTATCAAATGGCTGCATTTATACTTTTCACACTAGGGCGCGCAATTGGGACCTATATGTTGCGATTTATCAACGCTGGAAAGTTATTAATGCTATTTGCTTTTTTTGCTATTGTATCTACTCTTGGCGTTGTTACAATAAATAATATATTGGGGCTATATTGTTTGGTAGGAATTTCGTTTTTTATGTCTCTTATGTTTCCAACCATTTATGGAATTGCACTTGGAAAACTAACAGAAGAAGAAAGTAAAATTGGTTCTGCTGGATTGGTAATGGCTATTGTTGGCGGGGCATTGATGCCCAAACTTCAAGGGATGATAATAGATGTTGGAGGATATGGTGTAAATGATGTAAACATTTTCGGGATCTCTGAAATAAATTTTTCATTTCTATTACCTGCTTTTTGTTTTGTTTTTATTGCGGCATATGGGTTTAAGAATCAAAAAACATTGCGTTAAAGTACTATTCATAACAGAAGAAGTTTATTGATGAGTTCGATATTTTCTGAAAAATTTTAATGGCAATGGGAAAAAGTTCGAACCGTTGATATTAACCCCATTTTGCACTAAATTGCCCATTTTAACAGAGTAAATCGAGAAAATAAAAAACCTCCAACTCAAAAAGGGTTAAAGGTTCGATTGTAGAGCATCCAGAAAAAAAATCGAACTCAATTACTGACAGCTTAGCTCAATTTTCAAAACTATTTAGTAATTAAATGTTTTAAACACGATACCCTGAAAAAATACCTCTAACGATTAAAATTATTTTTGGGAATAAATTGTGACTCAAATTTTTGGGAATATAATTAAACATATTTTTGGTTTTTTTAATAAACTGAATTCCATTT
>ERZ887830.9-NODE-9-length-143548-cov-13.332776_pt1 | contig 143548 bp, 145 predicted proteins | sample MGYA00521101_ERZ887830 | MGnify/ENA primary metagenome ERZ887830 (study PRJEB32303, sample SAMEA104408592) | aquatic metagenome | biome: Marine water; feature: Pelagic; material: water | place: Baltic Sea | collected 2014-06-05T16:38:00 | depth 1,762 m ... | reverse complement strand
TCGTCGTAGGCCTTCTAGAAGGTTCTAAGTCAAGGGCCAAGGCCGAATCTCAGGGTCTAAAAGTTCTGACTCCGGGCGAAGCAGTGAAGTGGGCAAGCGTTATCGTCGTGCTCGCTCCAGACCCAAAACAGCGCGACCTATTCACTCTGGACATTGAGCCAAACCTAGAAGCCGGAGACGCGCTAGTTTTTGGCCACGGTTTCGCAATTCGCTTCGGACTTATAAAGCCACCCACCAATGTTGACGTGTTCCTGGTTGCTCCTAAGGGTCCAGGTCACTTGGTTCGCCGCGAGTATGTCGCAGGCAAGGGTGTCCCAAACCTGATTGCTGTTGAGCAGGATTCAACCGGAACTGCAATGGAGTTGGGTCTTTCCTACTCCAAGGCCATCGGTGGAACCCGAGCTGGAACAATCAAGACAACTTTCACCGAAGAGACCGAGACTGACCTATTTGGTGAGCAGGCTGTTCTTTGTGGTGGGGCTTCTCAGCTTGTCATGTACGGCTTCGAGACTCTTGTAGAGGCCGGCTACCAGCCAGAAATCGCTTACTTCGAAGTTCTTCACGAGCTGAAGCTCATTGTTGACCTGATGTATGAGGGTGGAATTGCTAAGCAGCGCTGGAGTGTTTCCGACACTGCTGAATACGGCGACTATGTTTCTGGACCAAGGGTTATTGACCCATCGGTCAAGGAAAACATGAAGGCTGTCTTGACTGACATCCAGAACGGTGCCTTTGCAAAACGATTTATCGATGACCAGGATGCTGGTGGGGCAGAGTTCAAGGCGCTGCGCGCCAAGGGCGAGTCTCACCCAATCGAGGCAACTGGTCGCGAACTGCGCAAGCTCTTCAGCTGGTTGCAGAACGACGACGACTACCAAGAGGGTAATGTCGCAAGGTAACTAGGTTCATAAAAAAGACACCTCGGCAGTGAAACTGTCGAGGTGTCTTTTTATACCTAGGACTTCACTGCAGGCAGTCGGTTATAGGCAATCAGAATTGGCAGGGCCAGCACAAGGTGCAGGAGCTGCAACCAGATGATTGTCGCGTCGGTTGCGTTTGCAATAAATGGGCTAAACGCCATTAGCCCGAGTACCAGGAACCCAACACCGAGGGCGAATTTCCTAGGGTTGTTGGTTCGAAGGGCCAGGAGTGCCGCAACCGATGCGCCAACAACTGACATCAGCGGGATAAATACGAAGGCTAGAAGTGGCAGTGGTCCGGTTATGGCAGGAGTCTCAACGGCTAACTCCTCTCCGGTTGAAACCGTAAAAAAATAACCGATCAGGGTCAGCGCTATGCCGACTGCTCCTGCGATAATCACATTTTTGATTCTGGACATGTCAACTCCATTCGCAGTTTTTTCCAAAGCTAAACTGGCAGCAAGACGTTAGCAAAGGATTTTAGAAATGTGCGCAAAGGTAAGTTGTTCAAGTTGTCACAAGCCGACCTGGGAAGGCTGCGGCGAGCATGTTGAAGAGGCGCTAGCCGGAGTTGCCGAGGCAGACCGTTGCCAGTGCACCAGGTAACTTGCACTAACTAACTATTAGACTTGCAGTTCTTCCGTTAGTCGACTCCGTCGTTAGGTAATCCCGTGTCAAAGCCAGTTGTTTTAATTGCAGAGGAACTTTCACCTGCAACAGTCGAAGCCCTAGGCCCAGACTTTGAAATTCGCCATGTTGACGGCGCAGACAGATCAAAACTGCTACCAGCGCTGTCTGAGGCTAACGCGGTCCTGATTCGTTCTGCCACAAAAATGGACTCCGAAGCACTGAAGGCGGCCCCGAAACTAAAAGTCATTGCCAGGGCGGGCGTCGGGCTGGATAACGTTGATATCAAGGCTGCCACCGAGCACGGTGTGATGGTCGTGAACGCTCCGACTTCAAATGTTATATCTGCGGCCGAATTGGCAATTGGCCACATTATGTCGCTGTCCAGGAACATCCCGGATGCCCATGCCTCTATGAAGGATGGCAAGTGGCAGCGAAGTGCGTTTTCCGGCATTGAACTTTATGAAAAGACCATTGGAATCATTGGCCTAGGTCGAATTGGAACTCTCGTTGCACAGCGATTGACTGGTTTCGGCGCCACACTAATCGGCTACGACCCCTATGTCACACAGGCTCGCGCTGAACAGATTGGTGTTGAGCTGGTGGATATGGAAGCCATGATGCACAGAAGTGATTTCATCACCATCCACATTCCTAAACTCCCAGAAACAACCGGCATGATCTCAACCGATCAGTTCGCCATGGCTAAGCCAAATCTTCGCATCGTCAACTGCTCACGCGGAGGAATTATCGATGAGGATGCCCTCTACGCAGCATTGAAAACTAAGCGAATTGCAGGGGCTGGCCTGGACGTCTTTGTGAATGAGCCGCCAAAAGAATCGCCGCTGTTGACTCTCGATAACATCCAACTAACTCCGCACCTAGGTGCCTCCACCGAAGAGGCTCAGGAAAAGGCTGGAGTGTCTGTTGCAAGGTCAGTGCGTTTGGCGCTGGCCGGTGACCTCGTGCCGGATGCAGTGAATGTAGCCGGTGGCGTAATTGACTCCTCGGTAAAGCCTGGAATTCCTCTGGCTGAAAAGCTTGGACAACTGGTTGCTGGCCTTGCCGGACAAACTTCGATAACTGCAATTGAATTTGAAGCTCGTGGAGAGATTGCTGCCCACGATGTCACCGTGCTGAAATTGGCTGCTCTAAAAGGTCTATTCCAGACCATGGTTACCGAGCAGGTTTCCTATGTAAATGCACCGTTGTTGGCTGAACAGCGGGGTGTTGAGGTGAGATTGACTCAGGACACCGCAAGCGACGAGTATCGAAACATCACCACTTTGAAAGCGACCCTGTCCGACGGAACAATGGTTTCAGCTGGCGGCACAGTTATCGGCCCGAAGCACCACCAGAAGGTAGTTTCTCTGAACGGGTACGACGTCGAGCTATCGATGTCTGAAAACTTGGTTGTTATGATCTACCAAGATCGCCCGGGAATCGTTGCTATTTATGGCAAGGCATTTGCAGAGGCTGGCGTGAACATCGCAGCCATGACAATTGCGCGCCAGCAAAAAGGCGGCAAGGCGCTCAGCGTAATTACTGTTGACTCACCTGTGTCTGCGGCGATTCTGGATCGACTAAGAATCGAAATCGAAGCCGACTCGCTTTGCCAGATCACTCTGCACGAGCAGTACTAATCAGAGGCTATTTCTTCCCCACGGCACAGTGTGGAATCACTTGCTCTCCTCAAGTGAAACTTCCTTCCCCGCGGTAATCCATGCTCCAGTACCACCGGCAACTGAAACAGCCTGGTAGCCCTGTGTTGCAAGGTAATTGGCTGCCGTCATTGACCTACCACCGGATTGACAGACAATCCAGATTGTCTTGTCTTTGGGAAGACTGGATAGCTTGTCTGGAACTGTGCTCAGCGGAATGCTAAGTGCACTTGGGACATGACCTGATTCATACTCCCAGCCCTCCCTGACATCGATGATGATTTCTTGATTTTCAAGAGCAACCGCTAGGTCGCCAATTGTTACTTCTTGAGTCATATCTTCCCTTTCTTTTCAGGCTTCTAGCTCAGTGCTAGGAATGCTTTTTCAAGTTTTTGTCGGTCGGCATTGCCAGGTTCTCCAGTCGCGCAGTTGGCTATGCCGGTAGCAATCAGGCTGAAGGCTGCTCGGTTGATTGCAGCTTGAGCGGCAGCCATTTGAGTGAGAACCTCTGTGCACTCTCTACCTTCCTCCAGCATTTTGATAATGCCACCCAGTTGCCCCTGAGCACGCGCAAGTCTTTTCCTGATTGCTTCGATCTCAGTTTCCGGGATTTCCATTGCGACTCCTATTTGTTTTTGTTGCTTTTGGTATACTATAGCAGATACCCCTAGGGGTATAACTTTAAGGATGGTTATGAAGCTCTTAAAATTTCTTGTCGCTGCGCTTATCGCAGTCTTTGCAGTTGGCTCATTAAGTGCTTGTGCTGGCGCTGAATCAAGAGCCAGCAGCGAGTTTGCCGCGGTGATTGATGTTAGGACTGTTGAAGAATGGAACTCCGGATATCTAGAGGGAGCCATTCGAATCGGCATCGCAGATGGTGATTTCATACCAATGCTGCAAGAGCTTGATCCATCACTGGACTACTACATCTACTGCAGATCTGGAAACCGAGCTGGACAGGCGATTGATCAGATGCGTGACCTAGGCTTCACCGGTGAACTGGTTAATGGCGGCTCGGTGGCCAATGCAAGCACTCAACTTGGCCTCGAAGTTGTAATGCCCTAGCTAAAACAGCGGTGTTTTTCCGTCTTACTGGACTAGATCTGTGGAATTTCAAGTGGTTAGTGCAGGTAAAGCCAATAAGCTTTAGTCAAACTACCTGTTAGGCACCTCTTGAACGCGATTAACCTGGCCGTGATACCCGGCGATGGCATTGGGCCAGAAGTAACTACCGTTGCGCTGAATGCGCTTCGCAAGGCGCTCGGCGATGTTGTCGTTGACCAAACAACTTACGATTTCGGTTCTGACAGGTACCTCAAGACGGGTGAGGCTCTGACTGAATCTGACCTGAGTGACCTGGCAACCCATGATGCAATCCTGCTCGGCGCAATTGGAGACCCGCGGGTTCCCTCAGGTGTGTTGGAGCGTGGCTTATTGCTCAAGCTCAGATTTGCTTTCGATCACCACATTAACCTGCGACCTTCAAGGCTTTACCCCGGCGTTTCTTCCCCACTGGCAAATGCAAGCAACATTGATTTTGTTGTGGTTCGTGAGGGCACCGAGGGTCCTTACGTCGGTAACGGCGGAGCAATAAGGGTTGGCACTGAACAAGAGGTGGCAAACGAGGTTTCGGTAAATACCGCCTATGGAATCAGAAGAGCGGTTGAATACGCTTTTGAAACTGCTTCTAAGCGCACGCGCAAACACGTGAGCTTGATACATAAGACAAACGTGTTGGTTCATGCCGGGGGGATCTGGACAAGAATCGTGCAGCAGGTCGCCGGTGACTACCCGGCAGTGACTCACGATTACATGCATATCGACGCGGCTACGATTTATATGGTTACAAACCCGGAGCGCTTCGATGTGATTGTCACTGACAACCTATTTGGGGACATAATTACCGATCTTGCTGCAGCGATCTGTGGTGGCATTGGTATTGCAGCTTCGGCTAACCTAAACCCCACTGGTCAGTTTCCTTCCATGTTCGAACCCGTTCATGGCTCGGCACCTGATATCGCTGGAAAAAATCTGGCAGATCCAACCGCAGCAATCCTTTCTGCGGCACTTTTGGCAAGGACCCTTGGTTACAGCCAGGCCGCCGCAAAAATTGAAAGCGTCGTCGAGGCTGACCTGTTAGAGCGAGGAAACTCGCAGAGAACAACGGATCAAGTCTCAGACGCAATACTGGCAAGAATTTAGGTTGGTGTCCCATGGACTTTAAAGTAACTAGGAATCAGAATCCCACTCCGAAATCGGAGCGCGAGGAGATTTTGGCAAACCCTACTTTTGGGACTCATTTTTCTGACCACCAGGTTGTAATCGTGTGGGAAAAGGATCTCGGCTGGCATTCTGCTGAAGTCATCCCATACGGCCCAATTCTTATGGACCCATCCTCGGCAGTGCTGCACTACGGGCAGGAAATTTTCGAGGGCATCAAGGCTTATCGCCACTCTGACGGATCAATTTGGACTTTCAGACCCACCAAGAACGCAGCAAGATTGCAGAAATCTGCCAAGCGAATGGCGCTTCCTGAGCTGCCAACTGAACTATTCGTGGAATCTATCAGGCAACTCATCGCAGTCGACGGCGACTGGGTTCCGGAGCCAGTTGGAGAAAAAACACTCTACTTGAGGCCATTTGAGATTGCAGCCGAGAACTACCTGGGTGTGCGGGCGGCTAATCGCGCTGAGTATCGCTTGATTGCGAGCCCAGTCGGCCCTTACTTCCAAGAGGGAATCAAGCCAGTATCAATTTGGATTGCTCTTGATAGCGCCAGAGCAGGCAAGCACGGCACTGGCGAAGCCAAGACCGGCGGAAATTATGCGGCATCACTTTTGACACAGCAAGAAGGCGACAAACAGGGCTGTTCTCAGGTGATGTATCTGGATGCCGAATCATCTACTTACATTGAAGAACTCGGCGGCATGAACCTGTTCTTCGTCTATTCCGACGGCCAGGTTGTCACTCCACCCCTTGATGGCACCATTCTCCACGGCATCACTAGGGATTCTGTAATCACGCTCTTAAAGGATGCCGGGCACCTTGTCACCGAGCGAAAAGTGAGCCTAGAAGAGGTTCGCAAGGATGTGGCCTCTGGCAGCATCACGGAAGTCTTTGCCTGCGGCACAGCAGCTGTAATAACTCCGGTTGGACTGTTGAAGTCACGCGAAGAAGAGATAGTTATTGGAAATAATGAGCCTGGAACAATAACTGTCGCACTCAGGACCAAGCTCACAGGGATTCAGTACGGGTTAGTGGAAGACAGCCACAACTGGATGCATAAGCTGGCAGACTAGTACGGTGCAAATAGTCAAAGTGGCCCTGGACGGACAAATACACCACGGTGTTATCTCCGAGGGAAAAGTAGATTTTTATGATGGTGACCCAATAGCAGGAGCTCAGCTTTCTGGCCAGAGTGCTCCGCTTTCGTCAGTTAAGTTGATGGCACCGGTTTCCCCGGGCAAGCTGATTTGCATTGGAATGAACTACGCCGCTCACGCCGCAGAGATTGCGCAGGATGTTCCGGACGAGCCGCTGGTTTTTTTCAAACCCATTAGCTCGATTATTGGCCCAGAGGATGCAATCCAGCTGCCTCACCAATCAGATCAGGTTGAACTCGAAATCGAGTTGGCAATCGTGATTGGCAAGCAGGCCAAGAATGTGACAGTTGATCAGGCACTCGATCATGTCTTCGGCTACACCATCGGCAATGACATCACGGCTAGGGATTTGCAGTTCAGCGACTTGCAGTGGGCTAGAAGCAAGGCCTTCGATACCTTCTGCCCGCTAGGTCCCTGGATTGAGACCGAATTGGACACAAGCGCAATCACTCTTGAATCCAGAGTAAACGGTCACACTCGACAGAGATCCAATAGCTCAGACATGATCAGCGATATCCCAGGCATCATCGCCTACGTAAGCCAGAATTTTACTTTAGAGCCGGGTGATGTGATCTTGACCGGGTCACCGGCCGGAATCTCAAAGATTGAAGCCGGCGACCAAATTGAGTGTGAGATTTCCGGTATTGGAATCTTGCATAACCCGGTTGTCTAAAAAACAAGAAAAAGTCATGACCCTAATCACTGCTCCAACAACCTCCGCCTCCGGAGGAGATATCCGAGTGAGGTTTTGCCCAAGCCCCACTGGAACGCCACATGTGGGACTAATTAGAACGGCGCTATTTAATTGGGCCTACGCCAGAAGAACCGGCGGCAAACTCATCTTTCGCATCGAGGACACCGACGCTAACCGCGACTCTGAGGAAAGCTATGACCAACTTGTTGAAGCACTCCAGTGGCTCGGCATTGATTGGGATGAGGGTGTTGACTCCGGCGGGCCACACGAGCCCTATCGCCAGTCTCAGCGCGGGGATATCTACCAGGAAGTGGTTCAGAAACTACTAGCCTCGGGTCACCTGTATGAAAGCTTTCTAACCGGCGAAGAAATTGAAGCGAGAAATATCGCTAACTCCAGAGCGGTGCAACTGGGTTATGACAATTCAGAGCGGGATTTATCCGCAGCAGATCGCGACGCATACCTTGCCGAGGGCCGTCAGCCGGCACTGAGGCTCAGAGTTCCAGACCAGGACATCACTTTTGAGGACTTAGTTCGCGGTGAAATCACGTTCCCGGCCGGGTCTTTCCCCGATTTCGTGGTTGTTCGCCCTGGGGGAGCACCTCTTTACACGCTTGTAAATCCGGTAGACGACGCTCTTATGGGTGTTACTCACGTTCTTAGGGGAGAGGACTTACTTTCTTCAACTCCGCGCCAAATTGCACTTTATAACGCGCTGGTTGAAGCTGGAATTGCAACCTTCATTCCTCGATTTGGTCACCTGCCATTTGTAATGGGAGAGGGAAACAAAAAGCTTTCGAAGCGAAACCCAGAAAGTAACCTATTTCTACACAGGGACCGTGGTTTTATCCCGGAGGGGCTGCTGAACTACTTGGCGCTATTGGGATGGTCAATTTCTGCAGACAGGGATATTTTTTCACTTAAAGAACTCTGCGACAACTTTGACATCTCACAGGTGAATCCAAACCCTGCCAGGTTTGATCAGAAAAAGGCTGAATCCATAAACGCCTCTCACATCAGGCTGCTATCAGACAAGGACTTTATAGCAAGAGCTTTGCCCTATCTGCAGTCGGCCGGAGTAGTTTCTTCTCAGCCGACCGCAAGAGAGCAGCAGATACTTAGCGCCGTGGCACCTTTGACCAAGGAGCGAGTTATCGTGCTCGGTGATGTCCCAGCAATGGTCGCCTTCTTGTTCGTGGCTGACCAGGATCTAACGATTGACCAGGACGCTCTAAAGCAGCTTCCGGAAAACTCCAACGAGATTGTCTTGAACGCTAAGAATGCGCTTTCCGGTTTACAAGATTGGACTACAGAGAGCATTCAGAAGGCCCTTAGTGACGCGCTAGTCGAGAAAATGGGCGAGAAGCCTCGCAACGCATTTGGGCCGGTTAGAACTGCCATTAGTGGCAGGCGTGTCACGCCACCACTTTTTGAATGCATGGAGATCCTAGGCAGGGACAGTTGCCTGGCCAGACTAGAGTCCTTCGTTCAATCCCGCTAGGATAGGCACTCGGACTTAGGTTCGGCCTTGGGGTATGGTGTAATTGGCAACACGGATGATTCTGGTTCATTTGTTCTTGGTTCGAGTCCAGGTACCCCAGCCAGTGACTACTGGAGGAAAAAATGCTTGATGCGTTTTCCTCCAGTTTTTTGGTTTTTGCCTATCTTGCAACCGCTGCTTTTCAATTAGCGCTGGTCTTTGGAGCACCGCTGGGTGAATACGCATTTGGTGGTAAGCATGTTGGAGTCCTGCCCAATACCTTGAGAGTCACAAGCGCGGCTTCATGTTTAGCTCTAATCGCAATTGCTGGTCACTACGCGGCTCAACTGGGCTGGTTTGAGCCAATTCTTGGGCAGACAGGCAACTCATTGGTGAACTGGGTACTGTTTGGATTTGCGGCTTTTCAGGCCTTAATCAACTCCATCACAAAAAGCCAAAAAGAAAAGCGACTTTGGTCTGGGCCTACCTTAGCGATGGCACTGGCTGCTTTTCTGGTTGCCTTCTAGGCGGTAAGAGACTGGCCAACTTCCAAGTAGTGAAAATCGCCTCCGGCTTTTTCGGTGACCTCTTTGATTCTTGCGTTATACAAGCCGTGACCCTGTTCACTCAATAGAGCATTATGAGTCGGAAAAACCTTGCTTGCCCCGACTGCTGAAAGGAAATCCATCACGTCAGATATCTTGAGCCATGGAGCACTAGCCGGACATGCCAGCACTGCCACATTGCTATCTGGAATCGTGTAGCTATCGCCAGGGTAAAAAAGTGTTTGATTGACCATCACCCCAACATTTTCGATCACCGGAATGCTCGAATGAATCTCTTGGTGGAGGTAGCCATAAAAATCTAGTTCAAAGCCTTGAACCTCATAGTGGTCACCGTGATAGACCCTCTGAACCGGGATGTTAGCCAATTTTTCAGCCACCTCGGGAGGGCCAAATACGAGGGCCTCAGGGTTTTTACGCAGAAGTTTTTGAATGTGCTCTATGTAGCTGTGGTCATCGTGGACGTGAGTGAGGCAGATCGCGACGACATTGCTTATCTCCGGCAGGGTAGGGCTGTAGCTGCCCGGATCGATCAGAACTAACTTACGCTCAAGCTCAATGCTTAGAAAGGCATGCTCATACTTGGTTATCTTCATTAGTAACTTTCGACTGCTCCAGTCTATGTTTATCTCATTGAACGTTAGGAAGTGTCGATGAAGCCACTTGGAGTTATTATCAACCCGGCAGCAAACCGGGGCAGGGCAGCCGCCGTTGGCGAAAAAGTCTTTGAGCACTTCGCCAAGGCCGGTGTTGCGGTTATCAATTTGTCCGCGAGTTCAAGCCTTGAGGCCGAAGCCAAGGCAAACCAACTGATTCAATCCCAAGAAATCTCGGCAGTTGTCGCAGTTGGTGGAGACGGAACCAGCCAACTTGGTGCCGGCATAGCCATCCCAAGTCAAATCCCGCTGGGTCTGATTCCTGCAGGATCAGGGAACGACCAGTTCAGGCAGCTGAACATTGACCTCAAGGACATCGCGACCGCCTGTGACAACATCATTTCCTCCATCGGAAACCCAAGAAGGGTTGATGCCATGAAGGTCTCACTGGACAATCGAGAGCTTTGGTCACTCGGCTCGATTTCTGCTGGGTTCGATGCGTTGTGCGCAACGCGGGCGAATGATTTGAAATGGCCAAAAGGCCCCAACAGCTACATCGCTGCGATGCTTATGGAATTGCCAAGGTTTGAGTCAATCGAATACCACCTAGATGTAGATGGTGAAAAGCGGGTCGTTAATGCAATGCTCTGCGGAGTTGCGAACGTGAAGAACTTTGGTGGTGGCATGATGATTTCCCCAGATTCGGACATCACAGACGGCGAGCTAGAAGTTTTCATCCTTCACAAAGTCAGCAGGGCGAAGCTGCTTCGAATTTTTCCAACGGTATATAAGGGCAACCACGTTAAGTTTCCGGAGGTAGAAATCTTCAAAGCCAAGTCAATTCGGATTTCCAATGACCGCTTCCCCGTCACCTGTGATGGCGAGTTAGTCGGCAAGGCTCCCTTTGCTGTAGAGGTTCATCCGGGAGCGTGCCAGCTACTCAGCCAATAGATTGCCAAGCCATCTGATTTATGGCAGACTTCTCGAGTTGCAAGCGGCTCCATCGTTTAGCGGCCTAGGACGCTGCCCTCTCACGGCAGTAGCGCGGGTTCGAATCCCGCTGGAGTCACAAATCCTCGCTCTCATAAATCAATTGATTAGAGAGCGAGTTTTTTTATCCTCGCCAGCGCCTTGAGTAGCTGGTTGCCAAGGTGATAAATACCACCGGAATCAGTGCTGCGGCATTTAGTCCACCGAAGGTGAATAGCGTCAAGATAGATCCAGCCACCGCACCTCCGAAGGCTCCGGATAGATTCATCAGTGAGTCACTGAAGCCTTGAACTTTGCTTCTTTCTCCGGTGCCCAGGGTTTCACTGAGCAGCGCAGAGGCTGCGACGGTGGATGCGGACCAACCAAGCCCAAGCAAAAACAACCCCACTAAAACACCGTAGAAGTTGGACTGCATAAACCCCGAAACAGCAAGGGATGCGAGGGAGATCGCTTGGCCAATAACGATAATCCTCACCGCTCCAAATTTGTCAGTGAGCAACCCAAATATTGGAGCTAACGCATACATGCCCGCAATGTGTAGCGAAATCGTGAATCCAACCTCAGCCAGAGAGTGTCCTTCAGCGCTCAGGTGAGCCGGTGTCATGGACATCACAGAAACCATCACCATGTGACTCAGCGCGATGGTCAGCACCGCGTAGCCGGCCAGTGGAAAAGCCCTAACCACTGCTACGGCGTCTTTCATGCTTGTGTTTTTCCTAGTGGGGCTAAGGCCCGCGATGTCCCTGGCGACAATCAGCGGATCTGGCTTTAGTCCAAACCAGAAAACGATTGTCGAGCTGAGCTGAGCGGCAATGGTAAAAAGGAAGGGGCCAGAAAGGTGGGGCATACCGAGCCAAAGTCCAAGGCTTTCTCCAGGTGCGATTAGGTTCGGTCCTATTACTGCACCCAGGGTAGTCGCCCAAACAACCAGGGACAAATCCTTGCCCTTCGGTTTACCGGTGGGGATATCGGCAGCAGCAAATCTTGCTTGAAGCGATACCGCAGAACCGGAGCCAAGCAGCAATAGGGCAATAATTTCGATTGGGAATGACTGAGCGTAGGTGGCCAAAATCATGCCCAGCGCCCCGAGAATAGCAAGAAAAGCGCCGAATCCTAGAGCTACTCTGCGGCCGCGCCGGAAGGCTAAATTTGCCAGTGGGATTGCGGCTGCGGCTGAGCCCAGGGTGCTTAGCGTGGCGGCGGCCCCTGACCAAGCTGCGGTGCCAGAAAGCTCTACGGCAAGTAGTGCCCCAACAGAAAGTGTTGCTCCCAAACCAAAGCCACCGAGGGATTGACCAATTGATAGGACCTTTACGGTGCGTTTCTGTAAGGCCTCTAACTGCCCCTGGCTAAACTCGCTCACGCAGTAAGACTAATGGTTTGGGATAAAGTAGTAGCTCAAGCAATCTTGAGGTGAAGTAGATGTCTAATAAACCGTTGACCCTGGCGGAGAAGCTCTGGAGGGACCACTTGGTCCTCAAGGGTGAAAACGGCGCACCGGACCTGCTTTACATCGATCTGCACCTAGTACATGAGGTCACCAGCCCACAGGCATTTGATGGGCTGCGTCTGGCCGGTAGAGGCATCAGGCGTAAAGATTTGACGATTGCCACCGAGGATCACAACACTCCTACTCAAAATATTCACTTACCAATTGCTGACCCAACCTCAAGAGCCCAGGTTCAGGCGCTTCGCGACAACACTGCTGAGTATGGAGTGCGGATTCACTCGCTTGGAGACGACAATCAGGGCATCGTGCACGTTGTCGGCCCACAACTTGGTCTAACCATGCCTGGCCTTACCGTGGTCTGTGGTGACTCCCACACTTCAACGCATGGGGCCTTTGGTGCATTGGCCATGGGTATCGGCACCAGCGAGGTCGAGCACGTTTTGGCCACCCAGACCCTGCCACTGCAGGCCTTTAAAACTATGGCTATAAACGTCGAGGGGACCCTTCGCAAGGGGGTCAGCGCGAAGGACATAATCTTGGCCGTTATCGCCAAGATATCCACCGGTGGCGGACAGGGGTATGTCCTTGAATACCGTGGAAGTGCAATCAGGGCCCTTTCTATGGAGGGGCGTATGACGATTTGCAACATGTCAATAGAGGCCGGTGCTAGAGCCGGACTCGTGGCTCCAGACCAGGTGACATTTGACTACCTAAAAGGACGCCCTCACGCCCCAGCTGGTGACGACTGGGACCAGGCCCTGAAAGACTGGGCCGATCTAAAAACTGATGACGATGCGGTGTTTGATGCCGAGGTGTTTATCGATGCTGACACTCTGGATCCGTTTGTAACCTGGGGCACAAATCCAGGGCAAGGCGTCTCGCTAATGGACAGCATTCCTGACCCGGAGAGCTTTACTGATCCCTCTCAAAAAGCTGCTGCCCTGCGCGCCCTGGAATACATGGATCTCAAAGCTGGCACCAAGATGAAGGACATCGCTGTTGACACCGTGTTTTTGGGTTCTTGCACCAATGCGAGAATCGAAGACCTTCGGGCTGCCGCAGATATTCTCAAAGGTCAAAAAATAGCCTCGGGTATACGCATGCTGGTAGTTCCAGGGTCTCAACTGGTGCGCATTCAGGCTGAGCAAGAAGGTCTCGATCAAGTCTTCAAGGACTTTGGGGCAGACTGGCGTTTCGCCGGTTGCTCAATGTGCCTGGGCATGAACCCAGACCAGTTGGCACCTGGCGAGAGAGCAGCCTCCACTTCCAATAGAAACTTCGAGGGACGCCAGGGCAAGGGCGCGAGGACTCACCTAGTGTCTCCCATGGTTGCCGCCGCCACAGCAATCAGGGGAACCCTTTCAGCTCCTGCAGATTTGGAGATCTAATGGACAAGATAAGCCAATTTAAAGGCCTTGCAGCCCCGCTAAAAATTAGCAACGTTGACACCGACCAAATCATCCCAGCGGTATTTTTGAAGAGAATCACAAAAACTGGGTTCGAAGACGGGCTCTTTGCAAACTGGCGTCAAAACCCTGACTTCGTGTTGAATCAGGATCGATACCAGGGAGCAGAAATTCTCGTTACGGGATCAGATTTTGGAACCGGTTCCTCGCGCGAGCATGCGGTCTGGGCCCTCAAGGATTATGGCTTCAAGGCAGTGTTTAGTTCAAAATTTGCCGATATCTTTCTTGGAAATTCTGGAAAGCAAGGTCTGATTGCCGGGGTAATCACCGACTCGGACACTGAAAAAATCTGGGCCCATATTGATGACAACCTCGGTGCAGAAATTGAAGTTGATTTGCCAAGTCAAGAGATCAGGCTGGGCGAGATGGTAATTCCGTTCGCCATCGACGAATACACTAAGTGGCGTCTCACCGAAGGTCTAGATGACATTGGAATCACCCTTCAAAATGAAGCTGCTATCTCAGCTTACGAGGCCAAAAGAGAGTCTTGGAAACCGAAGACCCTCCCAGCCAAAGGAGTTTGAGTGAGCCTGATAACAATTGAAGGTGGCAAGCCTCTCAAGGGGCGTGTCGAACTTAAAGGTGCAAAAAACCTAGTTACTAAAGCCATGGTTGCCGCACTGCTGGGCGACACTCCCTCCACTTTGCTTGAAGTTCCTCACATCTCAGATGTTGAAGTTGTGCAGAGACTTTTGAACCTTCATGGCGTCACAATTACACACGATGAAAAAACTGGAGACATGGTGCTGGACCCGTCAAAGGTCGACAAAGCGCACATGGTTGACATCGACGCTCACGCTGGTTCATCACGAATTCCGATTCTGTTCTGCGGCCCGCTGCTTCACCGTCTCGGGGAAGCTTTCATCCCTGGGCTTGGTGGATGTGAAATCGGTGACCGCCCGGTAGATTTCCACTTCGATGTGCTTCGCCAATTCGGTGCCGTTATTGAAAAGCTTCCAACTGGAACCAGGCTGAGTGCACCGGATGGCTTGACGGCTGCAAAGATTGACCTGCCCTACCCTTCGGTCGGAGCGACCGAACAGGTGCTGCTCTCAGCTACTGTCGCCAAGGGTCTGACTGAGCTTCGTGGTGCAGCAATCGAGCCTGAGATTATTGACCTGATTGCGATTTTGCAAAAAATGGGTGCAATTATCTCGGTGGATACCGACCGAGTCATTCGAATCGAAGGCGTCAAACGGCTACACGGCTACACGCATAAAGCCTTATTCGACAGAAATGAAGCTGCTTCCTGGGCAGCTGCTGCGTTGGCCACCAGGGGTGACATATTTGTCGGTGGTGCCAAGCAGGTAGAAATGATGACCTTTTTGAACACTTTCAGAAAAGTTGGCGGAGAGTTTGACATCGAACCCGGCGGAATTCGCTTCTTTCACCCGGGCTCCGAGCTGCAACCAGTGGTCATTGAAACCGATGTGCACCCGGGTTTTATGACCGACTGGCAGCAGCCGCTGGTTGTTGCTCTCACTCAGGCCAAGGGCATTTCTATAGTCCACGAGACTGTCTATGAAAACAGGTTTGGTTTCACCGATGCTCTTGTCAAAATGGGCGCCAATATCCAGATCTATCGAGAGTGCCTCGGCGGGAATCCCTGTCGTTTTGGTCAGCGAAATTTCAATCACTCAGCTGTGATTTCCGGCCCCACCCCATTGCATGGGGCGGATATTCGGGTGCCTGATCTTAGGGGTGGCTTCTCTCACATCGTTGCGGCTCTAGCCGCAGAGGGAACCTCAAATGTTTCAAACGTGCAGCTTATTTCGCGTGGCTATGAGAGATTTATAGACAAGCTGCAAGATCTTGGGGCCGACTTCACATTCGAAGGTTAGCTATGAAAAAGGGCAATGAAGCTTTCAAGAATAAGGAAACCGACTGGGCTTTTCGCGTCACAGCTGCAATTTTGGCACCGATTATCAGGTTGCTCTACAACGTCAAGACAACTGGCATGGAGAACCTGCCCAAGGGCGGCTACATTCTGGTTGGTAATCACGTCAGCTACCTAGACCCATTCGCTTTTGCCTATTCGGTCTATATTCACATGAAAAGAGTCCCGCACTACTTGGCCAAAGAGTCGATTTTTAGGATCCCAATCATTGGAAAAATTCTGCCTCACGTCGGGCAAATACCGGTCTATCGCAGCGGAAAGTCAAACCAAGAACCTCTCAGAGAAGCCAAAAGGTATCTGGCAGCAGGCCAGGTGATGGTGGTTTTCCCGGAGGGGACTCTCACTCGAGATCCGGATCTTTGGCCGATGCGCGGTAAGGGTGGTGCAATTAGGTTGGCAATTGAGCTCGGACTGCCTGTGGTTCCTGCTGCTCACTGGGGAGTCGATAAAGTGCTTGGAAACTACTCCAAGAAGTTCAGGCCGAACCCATTTCACACTGTGAATGTGAAAATTGGCAAGCCAATGCGCTTTGACCATCTCAGTAAAGATGGGCTCACGAATCAAGAGCTTTTCGATGCAACCGACCAGATCATGCAAGAAGTTGCCAAGCTTGTTGGGCAAATGCGTGGACTGACTCCACCGAAGAAGCTATGGGATCCAACAAATAGCGGTCAAACCGAAACCGGCAATTTCAGAAAAGACAAAAATTGAAAATAGTGGTGATGGGAGCTGGAAGCTGGGGAACGACAGTTGCCAAGGTGATAGCTGACGGCGGTAATGAAGTTTTGTTGTGGGCTAGGAGAGAAGAGCTGGCCACTGAAATCAACGAAACCTCAAGAAACGGCGATTACCTGCCCGGGGTTGACCTGCCGAAAAGTCTCAGAGCAACATCGTCCGTCGAGGAATGTCTTGAGAATGCTGACGAGGTTTATATTGCAATTCCCTCGCAGGTTTTGAGACAAACCCTCGAGAGCTGGAAGAGCTTGATTCCCGAGCACGCTTCGGTTATTAGCTTGATGAAGGGTCTCGAGCAAAGCACCGGCGCTCGAATGAGCGAGATAATCCACCAGTCGACCGCGATACCGATGAGCCATATTGCGGTGCTATCGGGACCTAATCTTGCCTTGGAAATTGCTCGCAAGGATCCTGCTGCTGCTGTTTGTGCCGCGGAGGACAAGGACCGAGCCGCCCAAATCGCCAGAACATGTTCGAATGACTATTTCACGGTCTTTGCTAGCCAGGATGTAGTTGGCACCGAACTCGGCGGGGTGCTCAAAAACCTAATCGCGGTGGCTATTGGAATCGTGAATGGCCTGGGTTACGGCCAGAACACCAAAGCTTCAATCATGACCCGGGGGCTAACAGAGATTACCAATTTTGCGATCGAACACGGTGCCAGAAGGCGAACAATGTTTGGCCTTGCAGGCCTCGGAGATCTAATCGCAACAAGTGAGTCAAATCTGTCCAGAAATTTTCGTGCCGGTGAGATGCTCGGCAAGGGTTACAGCAAGCCCGAAGTTTTCCGTCGCATGCAGCAGACCGCAGAGGGTCTAACCTCGGTCCAGCCGGTTTTGGAGATTGCCGAGCGACTTGGGATAGACATGCCTATTGTCACTCAGGTCAGTGACGTCCTAGAGGGCCGTATGTCAGCCAAGGATTTCGGTAAGCAGCTGAATTTGGCCGATGCTATTGAGATGGAGTTCTAATGCAGCGCATTGCCCTTATCTACGGTGGAGCATCCAGCGAGCACTCGGTTTCCTGTGTCACGGCGGTGGGTGTCAGCGCGGCAATAGACACCACCAGATACGAAGTCATTCAAGTTGGAATAACTAAGAGCGGTCGGTTTGTCCTAGAACCGGTGAACAATGAGTGGAAGTTGACAGATTTCCCCGAGGTCAGCGAGGACTCGCCAGAATTACTCCTTCCACTTGGTGGTGGCGAGCTCCGGATGGCATCCGGTATTTCACTTGGAAAAATAGACCTTGCCTTCCCGGTACTCCACGGTCCAAACGGCGAGGATGGATCAATTCAAGGTCTGTTGCAGCTCTGCAAGATTCCCTACGTTGGAAACGGCGTGATGGCATCGGCGGTTGCCATGGACAAGGTTTCGGCCAAGGCACTCTTCCGGGAAGCTGGCCTTAGAGTTGCCGAGCAGGTGGTTATCACTTCTACTCAGTGGCAAGACAGCAAAGCTGAGTCACTGAAAGCCGCAAAAAAGATTTGTAATCCTGAGGCTTTCGTAAAGCCCTCAAGATCAGGGTCGTCGGTCGGCGTGAGTCTTGTAACTGATTCGCTAGACCTTGAAATAGCGATTGAGAAGGCACTCCAGCATGACTCAACAGCCATGATTGAAGAACGCATCGAAGGTCGTGAAATTGAGTGCAGCGTGCTTGAGGATGAGCACGGAAATTTAGAGGTTTCCTTGCCGGGGGAAATAGTAGTTACTGGGCGTGATTTCTATGATTATGAAGCAAAATATTTGGGAGCTGGAGCCGAGCTAATAATCCCTGCAGTGCTAGCCGATAGGCATGCAGCTGTTCTCGTAAAGGCTGCCAAGTCGGCATTCAAGGCTCTCGGTTGCTCAGGTCTTGCCAGAACAGATTTCTTCCTGACAAAAAAAGGTTTTGTGATTACCGAGGTAAACACGATGCCGGGCTTCACCCCGATTTCGATGTATCCGGCACTTTTCGAGGCTTCTGGAATTAGTTACCAACAGCTTGTTGAACGCTTAATTCAAAACGGGCTCCAAAAAGGTGTCCGTCAAAGCTAATTATTTGGCGCCGTACACAGTTTGGTTTTAGGTAGCACACTGAGTGCTTGGGAGAGACCTTCAAGCGCTGTTACACCGCTGGCGTCCTCGGAATTCACAACCACCTCCACAGCAGGAATCGTTGCGTAGGAAATAAACCTGAAGTTTGGTGCCAGGGCATCATCCACCAGCCAGTCCGTTGTTCCAGCAGTGACACACGGTAGTGCTGAAACCTCGACCGGCTCTAGGCCACATCGAAGCAACACTGCTGCAGGATTGCCCCAGGCTGCCGTGGCCTGAGCGTTGGTGTAACGAATTTCGTGCTCCCCAAGCTTTTCTGGGAGCCTAACCATGACCTCGGCACAGGCTGGGTTATTGGCGTCTTCTGCCGCCTCGAGGCTCACAGCTTGAGTGCAGCCTGACAGCAGCATCAGAGAAATCGCGGGGATGATGAGTTTTTGCATTGAAATAAGGCTAGCGTTGCTCTGTGGAATATATAGGCGAAACCATCATAGAAATTGGCGAATCAGAGGCACTTTCTCGAGCCTTGAGCGTTTTTAAGAGGGCGGACAGCACTCTGCTTGGCTCGGGTGACGACGCTGCGGTCGTTTCACTTTCAGACCCGAGAGTTGTGATCACGACTGACACCATGGTTGAAAACCATGACTTTCGAACCGATTGGTCATCTGGCTTTGATCTCGGTTTCAAAGCGGTGACAACGAATGTTGCAGATCTGGTTGCCATGGGCGCAACTCCCAGGGCGCTAACTGTTGCGCTGGTTGTTTCAAAGCAAACCAAGCAGGCCTGGCTCGAAGATTTTGCACGGGGCTTGCAAGCGGCCTGCGATCAATACTCGCCGCGGGTAGAAGTTGTTGGCGGAGACTTGGCCTCAGGAAGTGAGATTGTCATCGCTGTCACCGCCCACGGTGATTTGGCTGAAGCATCGCCGGTTCTGCGTTCAACTGCGAAGCCTGGGGACTTAGTAGTTGTGGCTGGAACACTGGGAAAGGCGGCGGCAGGCCTGGCACTTTTAAACTTTGACGACCCTACCGCGGCAGCAAGTTATGAAGAGCTGGTTGCCATCCAGCTGCGTCCCTCCCCGGATGTAGTTCTGGGCCTAGAGATTTCCAAGACTGCCACCGCAATGATGGATATTTCTGATGGGCTTTCCCTGGATGCACGGAGACTTGCGAAACAATCTGGTGTGTCAATCGAACTTGAGAAGCGCCTCCTTGAGGGCTACGCAGCGGTTCTAGAGCAGGCCTCTCAGTCGATTAATTCCAGAGCTGGCAGTCAGCTTGTGAACGAGTGGGATTGGGTTCTTCACGGCGGCGAGGATCATTCATTTCTAGTCACCTTGCCCTCTGGTGCGCCTTTGCCACGGGGGGCCAAAGTTATCGGCACTGTCGTTTTGCAAAGGGATCATGCTGTTTATTTGGATGCCGATCCACTTCAAGCAAAAGGCTGGGATTCAGTAAGAGGTTAGGCGTGTAGGTCTGAGTTCAGGTTTACACCGTTGCCATCACGTGCGATAGCTTCAACGGCTCCAGTCTGTGAGTTTCTTCTGAAAAGCAGTCCTGGTAATCCGCTTAGCTCCGAAGCCTTCACTTTTTCTGACTTTCCTTCGACATACAAGGTGACTTTGGTTCCGGCGGTTACATACAGACCTGCCTCAACAACTGAATCGTCGCCGATAGATATCCCAATTCCGGAATTTGCTCCCAGGAGTGCTCTCTGGCCAATAGAAACCCGGTGGTTTCCACCTCCCGAGAGAGTTCCCATTATTGAGGCTCCACCGCCAATGTCTGAGCCATCTCCAACAACTACACCCTGCGAAATTCGGCCCTCGACCATGGATGATCCAAGGGTGCCGGCGTTGAAATTCACAAACCCCTCGTGCATGACGGTGGTTCCGGGAGCTAAGTGAGCGCCGAGTCTGACCCTGTTGGCATCAGCAATGCGGACTTTCTTGGGCACTACGTAGTCGACCAGTCTTGGAAACTTATCTATTGAGTGTGCAACCACTCCATGCTTTCTAAGCTCCAGGGTTCTTTTCTCAAAATCTGAAAGATCCATAACTCCAAAATTGGTGAAAGCCACGATTGGCAGGTTTGAAATTAGTCCATCCAGGTTCAGGGTATTTGGTGCCACCAGAAGGTGAGAAAGCAGGTGCAGGCGCAGGTAGGCGTCCTCGGTCGACTCAACCGGGTTGTTTAGATCGATTTCGCACCTTATAACTTCGAGGGTAAGGTTTCGAAGCTCATCTCTGCCGGCCTTAAGGTCAAGTTCCTTCGGAGGGAACCACTGCAAATCAGAAGAGGGAGCGCCTCCCAGCATCGGCTCCGGGTACCAAACGTCAAGAACCTCCCCAGCATCGGTTTTACTGGCCAGGCCGTGGCCCCAGGCTACTTTGTTGTTTCGCTCTTCACTCATTGGCTCAAGAATACAGGTAGCCTAAATCTCATGCCCGCACTTGATATCTCAAAGACACTTGTTGAACTAACTATTGACCTCTGCAACATTGAGTCAGTTTCCTCGAATGAGAAGTACCTGGCAGATGAAGTTGAAAAGATTCTTTCAGCTGCACCTCACCTGAGCGTTGTGCGTGACGGCAATGCACTGGTGGCTAGCACAAACCTCGATAGGGAATCCAGAGTGCTGATTGCAGGTCATTTGGACACCGTTCCGGTTGCCGGGAACTTGCCGGCAGAACTCCATCACTTCGAGCGCGAGCAGGTGATCGTTGGTCGGGGGAGCGTTGACATGAAAGGTGGAATCGCGGTGATGTTGAAGCTAGCCGTTGAGCTTAGCGAACCAAGATTTGATGTCACATGGATCTTTTATGACAATGAGGAGGTTGCCAGCGAGCTGAATGGACTTGGTCGACTGGCAAGAAATCACCCCGAGTTGATTGAGGGCGAATTCGCAGTGCTTTGCGAACCAACCAGCGCGTTAGTCGAAGGTGGATGTAACGGCACCGTGCGCGTGGAGATTTCCATGAAAGGAATAAAGGCGCACTCAGCAAGACCATGGATGGGCGAAAATGCTATCCATTCGCTCATGGAACCACTGCAGATTTTGAATAGCTATCAACCGGAAACGGTAAATGTTGACGGGCTCGACTATCGCGAGAGCCTGAATGCAGTTTGGGTCTCAGGCGGCATTGCAACAAACGTGATTCCAGACGCTGCAATTCTCACAGTCAACTACCGGTTTGCACCCGATAAGACTGCGGCCGAGGCCATCGCCAAACTGCGAGAGGTGTTCGTAGGTTTTGATTTGCAGGTCACCGACCAGGCCGAAGGCGCACGACCCGGTCTCGATCGGGAAGCAGCGATGCACTTTGTCGCCGCCACCGGAGCGAAAGTCGGGCCGAAGTATGGTTGGACCGATGTCGCAAGATTTTCGGAGATGGCCATTCCGGCGGTGAATTATGGCCCCGGTGACCCTTCACTCGCTCACGCTGATAATGAGAATGTTCCGGTTGGGCACTTGTTTGATGTTGAAGCGGGACTGCGCGGTTGGCTGAGCCTGTAGATAAGTTGCCTTTGCGGCGCCATTTCTGGGATAATTGTGTCTTCTAACAGAAATCCAAGGAGTCAATTCTCATGGCAGCAATGAAGCCTCGCACCGGTGACGGACCCATGGAAGCAGAACGAGAGCCAAGAGGCCTGATCGTTTTGCGAGTCCCACTTGAAGGTGGCGGCAGGCTTGTGGTTTCGGTGAACGATGCCGAAGCTAAAGAACTCTACAAGGTGCTAGAAGGCGTTGTTAAGAAATAGCCTCTGGCCTTCTAACTGCTATTAACAATCCGTCTCCAAGCATTGAAATGCTGGATATAAATTCTTTCGAATCTTCAAATTGACCAACAGCATCTCGCATGGCCGAAGTGTCTTCATCTCTCAACGCCGGATTGGGTGCCCTGTCTCTCCAGAGAGCGTGGGCGATCACGATTGCGCCCGAAGGCTTGACTAAGGACGCAGCGTGCGGCAGCAAGCCCTCGAGGCTCAGTGGGTCGACATCTAAGAAAACCATATCGTAGGCAGCTTCAGTCATATTTGCCATCACCGCGGCTGCTTTGCCGGCGATAACCCTGGCTCTACTGGCCGGGATGTTTGCATTCTGGAAATTCCTCCGCGCCCGATTCTGGTACTCGGGCTCGTCATCGATTGTCGTAAGCGTGCTGGTTTCAGATGCACTCAGTAACCAGAGTCCTGAGACACCGGCTCCAGTGCCAGCTTCAACTATATTTTTGGCCGAAAGCATCGCCGCGATGGAAGCTAGGCCTGCACCGGTTGCAGCTGTTACAGATTCGACACCGAGCTCCTCGGCGCTTTTGCGAGCATCAGAAATATGCGCTGGTTCCGAGGCGAAGCTTTCGGCGTATTTCCAGCTTGAAATTTTATCTATCATCCTGAGAGCAAGCTTAGGTCGGCTTGTGTAAAAACCAGGGATTGGTTGGTTGTAATATCGAGAACATGTTTGGTTTGAGCGCCGAGAAGCTTTTGCTTCTGGCTTTGCTGGCGGTCCTAATCCTTGGGCCGGAACGCTTGCCATACTATGCAAAGCAACTTGGGGAGTGGGCCCGCAAGGGTAAACGGATGGTTGACAACGCACAGGTCCAGATGAAATCAGAACTGGGTGACGGCTTTGAAGACATGGACTGGAAAAAACTTGATCCCAGGCAATACGATCCAAGGCGGATTGTTCGGGACGCTCTAAAAGATGAAATCAAGCGGCCGAATGCAGCCGAATCACTTAATCGTGCCAAAGCACCTCAGAAACCACTGGAACTTGGTGAAGCCCCGCCCGTTGATTTGGAAGCTACCTAAATCTTTCCAATCAGCTTGACCATTTTTGTCATGATTGGTGCAAGTTTCAGATACTGTCTCGCCCTGGTGGGCAACTTGATTGGGAAGTTGTTACTGACCCCAATTGTCCTAGTTTCGGTGAACCTCAGCAGACCTTCGGGCCCGGATCTTCTTCCCAGGCCAGACTGCTTCATACCGCCCATTGGTGCAGCCACAGAGGCCATGCTTGCACGGTAGCCCTCGTTGATATTCACCGATCCAGACATCAACCTTGAGGCAAGTTCTAGGGCTTGCGCGCGGTTACCGACTACCGATGCATTCAGGCCGTACTCGGTGGCATTTGCCAGCTCAACGGCTTGATCAAGCCCCTGGTAGCCAACCAGCGCAATTACTGGACCAAATACCTCCTTGTGAAGGATTTCAGCTCCGTGAGGGATGTCTGTAATTACGGTCGGCGCATAGAAGTTTGGTCCTATGTCACCGAGGCGCTTTCCTCCGGTTAGAATTTTGGCGCCTTCGGCCACGGCTCTATCGACGAACCCCGAAACTCTTTGGATTTGGGCGGCAGAGGTGAGTGCTCCTAGGTCAAAATCGAATTTGCTTGAAGTCCCAACGGTGAGGGATTCCACGCGGGCCTTCAAGATGGCCTGAAATGCCTGAAGATCATGCTGGGGCACATAGAGCCTCTCGATTGCAACGCAAAGCTGACCGGAATTCCCAAATGCTGCGGCGATTGCAGTTTCTGCCGCCTTTTCTAGGTCTGCCCCTGGAAGCACAATCATTGGGTTTTTGCCTCCGAGTTCAAGCGAGTATCCAATAAGCCTTGATGCTGCACGTGTCGCCACCAATTTTCCGGTGGCAGTGGACCCGGTGAAGGCGACAAAGTCTGCGCTGTCGGTAACTGCGTTTCCGACCTCAGTGGCGTCACCGTGGACAACCTGCCAAATCTCCTCTGGGATACCCGCGGCAACAGAAATATCTCTTGCCATCTGAACGGTCTTCGCGGTTTGGTTGTCGGCCTTTTGTACAACGGCATTACCGGCCATTAATGCTGGAATGACATCCATCATGGTCAGAGCCAGCGGATAATTCCAGGGGGTTATTATTCCAACCACCCCTACTGAGGCAGGCTCAATAAATGCGGTCAGCATAAAAGGAACTCCGGCTCTGACTCGCTTTCTCTTCATCAAGCCCGCGGTGGTCTTGGCGTAGTAGGTGATTGCGCCCAGTGCACCGGTGACTTCTTCAAACGCGTGAGCTCTAGATTTTCCAGTTTCGCTCTGCAGTAAGTCCATAAGTTTGTCTTGGTTCATAATTAGGCTGGAGGCAATTGCACCGGCAATTTTTGCTCGCTGCTTGGCTGGAACTGCCGCCCACTCAGGTTGCGCCTGACGGCCAGTTTGGAATGTCAGCCCAACATCGGTTGCGCTGTGTGCCTGGATATCGTGAAGCTTTTGGCCGCTAAGCGGATTGATAACGCTGATGGTTTTCATATCTATTCCTAACTCGGAGTTATCTTCAAAGATTTCCCAGAGAGGCCCCTGGGGGTGGCAATGAGTTTTTTGGCTATTTTTACGATCTCAATTGCAGCTGTGTCTTGTGGGTTGCTAATCACAATCGGCAGAGCCTTGTCTGCCGATTCTCTCAGCCCTTGACTCAATGGAATCTTCCCCAATACTTGCACTTCACTGCCGCTAAGCTCACTCAGGCGCTTTGCTACCGCCTCGCCCCCACCGGCACCGAAAATCTCAATCGGCCCGTTTTCACTGGGCAGGTAGCTCATGTTTTCAATGACACCGAGAACGCTTTGCCCGGTCTGGAGTCCAATTGCTCCAGAGCGCTCTGCGACTATTGCGGCGGTGTGCTGGGGTGTGGTGACAACTAACGACTGCGCCTTTGGTAGTAGCTGCCCGAGGCTGATTGCAACATCGCCGGTACCGGGGGGCAAATCAACCAACAAAAAGTCCAAGTCTCCCCAAAACACGTCCGTTAAAAACTGCTCAACGGCCCTGTGGAGCATCGGGCCTCGCCAGGCGACTGGCTGGTTATCTGAGACGAAGAAACCAATTGAAATTAGCTTCACTTCGTGAGCAATCGGTGGCAGCATCAGATGATCAACCTTTGTTGGGGCTTGATTGACTCCCATTAGCTGAGGAACTGAGTAGCCAAAAATGTCCGCATCGAGCAGGCCAACTTTTTGGCCCAAACCGGCCAATGCAACCGCTAGGTTCACGGTCAAAGTTGATTTGCCAACGCCGCCCTTTCCGCTAGAAACGAAGATCACTTTGGTGAGGTTGTCCTTTTCGACAAACGGGTTGAATTTAGCTGGCCTGTCTCCGCGGAGTTTCTTGGTGAGCGCGGCTCGCTCCTCTTGACTCATGGTCGTCATTACAACTTCCACGTGTTTAAACTTCGCAGCTAGAGCTTCGTTGACATCCCTCTCAATCGACTGTGCCGCCGGGCAACCGACAATCGTGAGCTTGATCACTACCTTCACCGAGTTTGGCTCTTCTTGAATTTCACCGACCATTCCAAGCTCCGTGATTGGCAGCCGCAGTTCAGGATCGATAACGCTGGAAAGTGCGCTCAGGGCCTTGGCAGTCATTTGGTTTTTTTACCGGGCTTTTGGTCTTTTCGCAGCTCTTCCAAAAGCTCTTTCATTGCGCCCCTAATCTCGTCTCGAACGAAGTCCCTGGTGGCAACCTCGTCCATTGAAAGCGCAAGTGCGGCCACTTCTCTGGCCAGGTATTCGGTGTCAGCGAGGTTGCGTTCGGCTCGCTGTCTATCTTGCTCAAACTTGACTCGATCACGATCGTCTTGACGGTTTTGGGCCAAAAGAATTAGTGGAGCGGCATATGATGCCTGGAGTGACAGAATCAAGGTTAAGAGCGTGAAGTTTAGGGCCCGAGGATCAAACTGGGAACCTTGGGATGCCAAAGTGTTCCAGCTCAACCAAAGCGCAACAAACACTGTCATCACGATCAAAAAAGCGCCAGTACCCATCGCTCTTGCCAAACGCTCTGAAACCCGTCCCACTGTCTCCTGAGAGATGTTTGGCATGCGGAATAATGGGCGGCCGGTCATCGGCTTTTCGAGCTCTGATTGGTTTCTAGCCATTAGTTGTCCTCCTCAGTTCTCCAGTCATCGGGCAGCAGGTGGTCTAGGACGTCATCGACTGTCACCACACCCATGAGATGCTGTTGGTCGTCAGTGACCGGCAGTGCTACCAGGTCGTAGCTGGCTAAGTCGCGGTGAATCTGAGCTATCGGTGTGTCCAGGGCAATCGGCTGCTGCTCGGTATCGAGAATCGATCCGAGTCTCTCGTGCGGGGGATAGCGGAGTAGTTTTTGAAAGTGCACCACCCCCAGGTATCTTCCGGTGGGTGCTTCATAGGGAGGTAGCGTTACAAAAACCTGGGCCGCAAGAACCGGCTCCACCTCTTTTCGCCTAACAAGAGCCATGGCCTCAGCCACAGTGGTGTCTGCCGCACAAATTATTGGCTCGGGCGTCATCATGCCACCCGCGGTATACGGCTCATACTGCAACAGCTGTCGGATGTCTTCGGCTTCTTCAGCATCCATCAGGTCAAGCAGAGTCTCGGTTCTTTCGGCAGACAGATTTGCCATCAGGTCGGCGGCGTCATCTGGGCCCATCAGGTCTAGAACCTCAGCGGCTCTTTCGTCATCTAGGTCATTGATTATTTCAAGCTGCTCTTCTTCTGGAAGTTCTTCCAGAAGATCTGCCAGCCGCTCATCATCAAGTTCTTCGGCCAGGGCCAGCATTCTCTTTTCTGGAAGATCCAAAACCGCGGTAGCCAAATCGGCAGGCCTGAGGCCAGAAACGGCAGTTAGCAACTGCTGAGCATCTTGATCGGCTGGGTTCTCCTGATTCTCGGCAACTTCATGCCACTGCAGAAATACGGTCGGGCCTTTGGCAAAGGGGATCCCTGATGTCTTTTTTTGCTTTCTTACAAACAACTCCGAAAGAACCCAGTCTCCTCGGGATCCGAGTTCAATTGCAAAATCTTCAATGCTTGCAAGCTGCTTGTCTTCTAGCAGCGTTACTTTGCGCCCCAACATCTCTGCTATTGCTCTGACTTCTTGGCCCCGCATGGTGAAGCGACGCAGGTCAATAAGGCCATTGGTCATCAATTGTCCAGGAGCGATTGCAGTTACCCTTGATATCGGCAGGAACACCCTCCGGCGGCCAGATATCTCAATTATGAAGCCGGTGGCACGCGGTGGGAGGGTCTTGCGGTAGGCCATTAGAACGTCAATAACTTTGCCGACTCGATCCCCAAGCGGGTCAAAAACACCACAACCAGCCAATCTGGCTACGAATACTCTGGTTGCGCTCATAGAGATAACCTTATTGTGCCCAATCCGATACTGAAAGGCTTGCCAGATGTCTGACCCCAACAATAGTCAACGAAGAAAAGGCCAAGCCGCTTCAATCCCCAAGGGTCATAGCCTTGGAGAATTTAGAACCCACACGGAAGCCACCGAGTTTGTAAATCGCTTGGTCGCTGGCGAGTTCAAGGCAAATAGGGTTTCTATCATCGGTCACGATCTAGTAATGGTCGAATCTGTTCGTTCGAGACTGGGCTACGGCAGGGTCGCACTCTCGGGTGCACTAACCGGTTTTTGGTTGGGTCTGATTTTTGCATTGCTAGTGGGTGCTGGAATAGATACCAGCGCAGACGGGACTGTTGCCTACGCCCCGCAAGAGTTCCTGGCCGTTCTAGTCATGGCGGCGGGCGGCGGCATGCTGCTGAATATATTGCGATTTTTGGCCAGTAAGAATAAGCGTGGTTTTTTGAGCTCCCAGATGCCGGTGGCGGCTCGTTATGAAGTTATTGTGCCCGAAGAGGATGCGGTTGGCGCGCACAAGGCCTTGAAGTTAACCGGCGCCGCCGAGTAGTTCATATTCATACCAACTTTCGATTTCCTGCGGGGTTCTGGGGATCATTGCGCTTAGGTTTTCTGAGCCGGTTCCGGTAACAAGCACATTGTCTTCGATTCGAATTCCAATTCCTCGGTAGGCCTCAGGAACGGTCAGGTCGTTCTGGTGGAAGTAAAGACCGGGTTCGATGGTGAAGACCATCCCGGCCTCAAGGGTGCCGTCCTGATACATCTCACGCCTTGCCTGGGCACAGTCATGAACATCCAGACCTAAGTGATGGCTCGTTCCGTGAACCATGTAGCGACGGTGATGTTGGTTATCACTTTCAAGGGCTTCCTCGGCAGTCACTGGCAGAATTCCGAGCTCCGCAACCCGCCTGGCAATCACAGCAATGGCTGCGTTGTGAATTTCACGGAACTTGATGCCGGGCTTCACAACCGCAAAGGCGGCATCCGCAGCTTCCAGCACCGTGTTATACATCCAGAGCTGCTCATCTGAATACTTGCCGTTTACCGGGATAGTTCTTGTGATGTCGGCGGTGTAGAGGGAGTCAACCTCGGCACCAGCGTCAACAAGAATTAGGTCCCCGGCTTTGACATCCCCGTCGTTTTTTGTCCAATGCAGGATGCAGGCGTGAGGACCACTGGCAGCGATAGTCTCATAGCCGAGCTCGTAGCCTTGTTGCCTTGCGGTGGAATAGAAGGCAGTCTCAACTACCCTCTCGCCCCTTTGCTGCCTTGCGGCTTGCGGTAGTGACCTGACAACCGCTGAAAAGCCATCTGCGGTTATTTGAACGGCAGTTCTTAGCTCTCTCAGTTCATATTCATCCTTTATAAATCTCAGCGTGGACAGGGCAACTTCAAGCTCTTGGTCTTCAATATCCAGAAAGTTGGGCCAAGTTTTCTTGTCCTTTTTGAAGTCCTTTATATCTTTGGTTCTTATACCCAGCTGAGTTTCAACATCCTTCAGGGTCGGCCTCGGGCCAACCCAGAACTCGCCTATTGCTGGGTTTGCAAAAAATTCATCGGTGTTCTTACCTGCGGTTGGAAGCAGGTAAAGAGTGGCCTGCGCTTGGCTAGAAGTGGAATCAATCACCAATACCGACCCTGGAACGGTTGCCGATCCCCAGCCGGTCATGTGGGCAAAGGCGGTATCGGGGCGGTAGCGGTAATCGCTGTCGTTTGATCTCACCTTCGGTTTGCCTGACGGCAGGATTATTTGCCGGCCAGGGAAGGCAGCGGAAATTGCTTGCCGTCGTCTGGCTGCAAAGTCTGCTACCGCCCAGCGCCTGATTTCTGGACCCTCGAGTTCTGCCCACTTCGAGGAAATAAAATCCATGAACTTTTCAGAGTGCGGGGTGCGAGATCGGTTCGTTGGCTGAGATTTTTTCGTCATACGACTATTCTGCTCCTGTGATAGACCTGCATACTCATAGTAATAACTCAGATGGCAAAGACTCTCCAACCGAGTTGGTTGAAAATGCTGCAAAGGCCAACGTGACCGTGCTTGCAATTACAGACCATGACACCACTGCCGGCTGGTCAGAGGCGATAAGAGCAGGCTCCAGGTTCGGAGTTCGAATCATTCCAGGGATTGAAATATCCACCAGACAGCGAATCGGAAACCATCGCTCGATTAGCGTCCACATCTTGGCTTACCTGCCGGATCCAGAAAATGCAGACCTCAGGGCAGAGCTAACAAAAACTCGCAGTTCAAGAGTTAATCGAGCCAAGAAAATGGTGGAGCTGTTGGCCGTTGATTATCCAATCAGCTGGGCCCAAGTGTTAGCAGAACTTCCAGAAGGTGCAACTATCGGCAGGCCTGCAATAGCGGATGCTCTTGTCACCAGTGGAATTGTGCCAAATCGCTCTGATGCTTTTACCTCGATTTTGAATTCACAATCGCGGTATTACGTGTCCGATCACTCGGTTTCAACGGTCGAGGCTATTTCTCTCATTCGAGCAGCCGGTGGAATCTCCGTTATTGCACACCCTTTGATTGACTTCCCGCCGGGTCAAGCACTGCAGGATCTTCCCGCTGAGTTTTTCTCAGAGTTAATTTCAGCAGGTCTAAATGGCATCGAAATTGATCATCGGGCAGTCCCGAGCCAGGCAAAGCCTTGGCTACGCCAGCTGGCGCTGAAACACGACTTGATTATTACCGGATCGAGTGACTATCACGGTGTTGATGGAAAAGAAAACCGACTGGGTGAGAACAGCACCTCACCCAAGATGCTGCAGCGAATTTTGGATCAGGCCACTGGCTTTGAGCCGCCCCTATAGTTTCTGCTCCGACTACGATCGCGATTTCTCTGTGCCGCCGGCTCATTTGATCCTTCCGACCTGGCTGGTCGCGATCCCTGTCGATTTCCCGATTTTGAGTTTTGCCTAGGGGCTTGACTGGAAGACTGCTGCTTTGCTGCAGTTGCTCTGCCGATTCGACCCTTGGTTCCAGGGGCGATTCCGAGCTCTTGGAACAGGTGCTCAGAGTTGGAGTAGGTTTCGGTTGGCTCTGGGGTGCCGAGGTCTAGCTCACGATTGATATGGACCCAACGAGCCAAATCGTTCCAGTCGACAAAAGTTATTGCAACGCCGAGTTTGCCAGCGCGACCGGTTCGGCCAATCCGGTGAAGGTAAGCTTTCTCATCCTCTGGAACCGAATAATTTATTACGTGAGTAACGTCGTCAACATCGATACCACGGGCGGCGACCTCGGTGGCAACGAGAATCTCTTTTCGGCCATCTCTAAAAGCTGCCATCGATTTCTCTCTAGCCTCCTGGGACATGTCCCCGTGGAGGGGCGCGGCGTTGAATCCGCGGTCAATTAGTTCTTCCGCTAGCTTCGCAGAGGTTCTCTTGGTTCGAACGAAAATCACTGTTTTCCCTCGGCCTTCAGCCTGAAGAATGCGGCCAACCACCTCGTCCTTGTCAAGGGCGTGAGCGCGGTATACGAACTGCTTAATGTCCGCTTTGGTCTTGCCTTCATCGGGGTCACTGACACGAATGTGGATTGGTCGGTTCTGGTAGCGGCGAGCAAGGCTCAAAATAGCAGACGGCATCGTAGCCGAGAACAGCATGGTCTGGCGTTGTGGGGGAGTTAGCGAGAACAGCTTCTCCACGTCTGGAAGGAACCCGAGGTCCAACATTTCATCGGCTTCATCCAACACCATAAAGGTCACCTTGGTTAGATCCATGAGCTTTTGCTTTGCAAGGTCTAGAAGTCTTCCAGGCGTTCCGACAACTATTTGAGCACCGGCCTCTAGGGCAGCAACCTGGCCTTCGTAAGCTTTGCCGCCGTAAATCGCCACAACTGTGGTTGGGCGATTCGAGGTTGCCATGATCAAGTCTTCTGAAACCTGGAGGGCTAGTTCCCTGGTCGGCACTACAACAAGTGCCTGCACTCCCATGCTCGGGTTTTCTCCCAGAGCTTGAATTAGTGGAAGACCAAAACCAAGAGTTTTGCCTGTTCCAGTTTTTGCCTGGCCGATTATGTCGGTGCCAGCCAGTGCAACTGGAATGGCTTGCTGCTGAATTGGGAATGGACTGGTGATGCCTTTGGCATCGAGGGCTTCGCAGATGTCTGCATCAATGCCCAGTGATTTGAAAGTCAAAAAAATCTCCGTTTGTTTTTTGCCTGGGGTTTTCTGGACCTCAGGCAGAGCTATAAGCTTGCAAGGTGTTGGATTGGTTACGCAGAATACGCAAGGTGTCGCAGAAGCTTACGCTTCCTTCGCGAGATGCCACTGCTGGCCGCAGTCAAATCCAACTCAATCCTGCCAAGCTTACCCCCTCCTCGGAAATACAGCTGGCTTATCTTGCTGAGCTTTCCAGCTTGATTTCGGATCTTTGTGATCAAGACTCCCAGAAAGCACCGTTGCCCACTCAGGCAAAGGCGCAAGCACGCATCGCCGCGGACTACCGGGATCGGTCTAGGCAACTGGATGCCATGCTAATCAAATCCGGCGAGCATCAAATGGAGTTGCGATCTGACATTCGGGAGCGGCTTGATCAGTTGGTAATAAGAACTGAAGGTGCGGACTGGCATGAAGATCTGATGAGGATATATGTCGTATTTGGAATACTTCAGGATTCAGCGCATCGGGTCTCAAAGGGGTTGGCACCTGCAAAGAGGCTTAGAGCCGAGCAATTGCTCGAGACTAAGAATCTCGGGGAGTTTTGTTTTCACGAGCTTGCCGCTGGCATCGCAGCCGATGCAGACCTGGGTCCAAGGCTTGCGATGTTCGGTCGGATGGTTGTTGGAGATGCGCTCTTGGAAATCAGGGATTCGGTGAGCTTCGACAAGATTCTTGCCACACCAAAATTCGACGATCGCGTCTCGCTGTCCAGAGAGCAGTTCAAGGTGCTCGAGCCATTTACTTCAGAGCTGATTGCTCAGCACACTGTCAGAATGGACCTACTGGGTCTTACCGCGTAGTCGGATTGCGGCGAGCTCAACGGCTTCTGCCTGCTCACGCTTTGCAACCAAGATTCTTGTTCCAAAAAAACCAGCTGCTGGCATTGCCAACATGACGATGAACCAAATCCAAACACTTGAGTAGCTAAAGCCGAACCAAGTTAGTAGTAGCCATAGCGCGCTGCCGGCGATTAGGGAAATGCTGACCGGAACAAACCTGCCGTAGTGGTCTGATTTGTCTAACACAAATGTTCCGACCAGACCCAGTATCGCCGCATAAGCGAGAATAATTAGAAGCTCCATTAGGCCAGAAACCCTACCCTGCGAGCTTCTTCCGCACCGATTTCAACGTATGCGATTGAAGAGGTTGGCACCAAAACTATGCTTCCCTTGTCATCTGTTAGCTCAAGAACTGCTTCTTTAGCTTCGATTGCCTTTGTGACCTTCGCAGTCAAGTCCTTGGCGCTGAGGCCAGACTGAAAGCTGATGTCTCGTGCGTTGTCCTTGATACCGATTCTGACGTCCATAAACACTCCTTAGAAAATAAGGTTACGGCAAGAAAAATGTCTTTAGGTCCAAATAGATTGTAAGAGTGGGATATTCCGATCAGGCAAAAACTAGCGAAGCGATTCTTGAAGCCGATAATTCGCTGATTCTTGGAGCTCCAGGTAGCGGTAAAACCACGATGCTGTCATTTGTTACTAAGCGGCTAGAAGACCAGGGCTTCAAGCCGGAGCAGATCCTCACTGTCGTCCCGACAAGGGCTGCAGCAACCTCTCTTCGTGACCAGCTGGCAATTGGTTCAGATCAGGTTGCACTCTCACCCCGGGCCAGATCGATTACCTCGCTCGCTTTTGAAATTCTCAGGGCCGAGCAACCCGAGATTCAGTTAATTTCTGGAGCCAGACAGCAAGTATTGATTGCTGAGCTGGTGGCGCAGGCACAGGCCGACAGGGGAGCCTCTGCTTGGGGCTTTGATTCAATGACCTCGTCTCTTGCTGGTTTTCATAACGAAATTAGAGACCTGTTTGCCGTTCTTACTGAAAATCAATTGTCCCTCGAAGCGCTAGCTGTATTACAAACTCGTTGGCCAGGCGCCAAATGGCAGGTTGCATTAGATCTCTTGCCAAAGTACTTAGCGGTGTTGGAGGCAGCCAACCAGGTTGACCCTTCCCAACTAATTACCAGGGCAACCGGGGCTCTGGCAGGATACTCCCCACCAAAAATCGTGCTGGTCGATGATGCCCAGGATTTATCAAACGCAGGGATCAAGTTTTTGCTTCAGCTCTCAGAAAATTCCAGGTTGGTGGTTTTTGGGGATCCTGATTCGGCATCGCTTGGCTTTAGGTCCGCTGGCGGTTTCATACCGGAAACCAGAAACGCGCTTCCGACACTTCGGGAGATCTACCTTGAGCCAGGACACTCTCAACCTGAACAGGTTCAGGCTCTGATGGCAAGGATTGTGGAACGGATTCCAACCGCGCAGTCTTTTGCCCACCGACCACGGGAAAAAGATTCCGAGGCCATCGAATACGCGGTATTTGATAATCAGATTGCAGAAACGGACTATCTAGCAAGTGTGTTACGTCAAGCCAGGGTGAGTGATTTGATTAGCTGGGGCGAAATGGCAGTGGTCTGCCGCACCCGAGTGCAATTAGAGCAGCTCGCAACTGCGCTGTCGGCAAGGTCAGTCCCGGTTCGAATCCTGGGGGCACAGGCGGCCCTTCGAGACCAGCCGGCGGCAAGATCAGTACTAGATTTCGGCAGCTTAGTTTTTGCAACACCAACTTCCAGTCTGAGTCTCGAGCTGCTCGGATCAAGGCTGATTGGGCTAAATGTTATTCAACAACGAAGGCTATTCAGGCAGCTGACGATGCTGGAGGATTTTCAAAACTTAACTCGAAATCAGATGCTTGAGGCTCTTTTTGATTCTGAAATTGACTTTGATTCCAGGGAGGTCAAGAAGCTAAATAAGGCGATTAGCTTGGGGCTAGTGCTGAGGGCAAATCCAGAAATTGGTGCATATGAATTCGTCAGTAAGGTCTGGTCGCTGGCAAATCAAAAAGAGTTGGTGGTTCTTGCAAAAGGGGCAACTGAAGTTGCTCTGGCAGCAAACCGTGACCTTGATGCAATTCTGGAGCTTTTCGCAGCCGCAAGCAGGTTTGATCAGAAGCATGGACTCGGTGCCAGAGAATTTGTTGCCCTGCAGTTGCAGGCATCGATTCCAGAGGACTCGCTTGCTCAAATCGGCCTACGCGATCGTGTAGTGCTGGCAACCTCCGCACAGCTCAGTGGGAAATCGTTTCAGGTGGTTGCAATGCCCAGGCTCCAGGAGGGGATTTGGCCTAATTTGCGACCCAGGAATTCACTTTTAGGGGCCGCGAGCCTTCAGGGCTATTTGCTTGGAAGGTCTGAGGATCCAACAATGCCGACGCGATCGGAGTTGGCCGATGAGCTCAGACTTTTTTATAAGAGCCTTGGAGTGACAAGGTCCAGGTTGATTCTTTCTGCGACCTCGGCCAGCGACGAGCAACCCTCACAGTTTCTCCAGATGGCGAGATTGGAGCCCAGTGTCAAAACAATCGATGTCGACTTTGACCCGAGGCGTCTGGTTGGCAAGCTCAGAAGAGAGCTTATGCAGGGTGATGTCAGTGCTGCGGCCATGCTTGCTGCCCTTGCACTAAGTGGAACTGCCGGGGCTCATCCGAGTAACTGGCAGGGCCTCTTGCCGCTCTCAACTGAAGAGCCGGTAATCAACGAAGCTGAGCAATTGAGGCTGAGTGCTTCGAGGTTGGATGCGTTCGAGAAATGCCCGCTGCACTGGTTTATAAATAATTTTGGCGGTGATGGCAAGAGCTTTGAAGCATCTGTCGGTACTTTGCTGCACTCGGCGATGGAGCTGGCAACTGGTCCTGATGCTCTGGCCGGATTCGTTGAATCGAATTGGCACACTCTTAAGTTTGAGACTGATTGGTTGTCATTGGCCGCAAAGCGAAAGGCCATGAAAATGGCAGGTTACATGGCTGAATATCTCTCCGGATCGAATCACCTTGTTGAAAGCGAACAGGGCTTTGAAATAGAACTTGGCCGCCTGGTGGTGGCCGGAAAGATTGATCGCGTAGAAAGAACCTCCGAGGGTCTAATTGCAGCGGACCTAAAAACCGGAAAACCTCCCAGCGCCAAAGAAGCAGCAGAGCACAGGCAGTTGGCGCTTTACCAGCTTGGCCTTCGCGAGGCCTATCAAGACAAGGTTGTCGGCGGGCGAATCATTTCAGTTGGGTCGGGTTCGTTGAAGGTGCTTGAACAACCTGAGCTGGATGGTGATTTTCAAGCAGAAATACTTGAGCTGTTAGCAAGAGCAGAAAACGAGATTGGGCAGGAGCAATTTGTGGCAAGCATCTCGGATCACTGCCACGCCGATGCAAACTGCCAGATGCTTTTAGCGAGGCAGGTCACTAATGACTAAGTATTCAGCCCAGCAAGTTTTTTCAGTCGTTAGTAAAAACCAGCTCACTGCTGAACAGGCTGCCGCAATCTCAGATGCGAGCATCGATGGCCCCAGTTTGGTCATCGCTGGCGCCGGTAGCGGTAAAACCGAGCTGATGTCAGTGCGAACGCTTTATTTGGTTGCTAATGCACTGGCAAAACCCAGTGAAATTCTTGGCCTTACCTTCACCAGAAAAGCTGCCAGTGAGCTTTCTAATCGAGTGAACGCGGGGCTGGTGGAACTTCGCGAATCGGCATTTTGGCCTTCGGGGCTCGCCGAAGATTTTGAACCACCAAAAATAACGACCTATAACTCGTTTGGAAATGAGATTTTCAGATCGCTGTCCCTTCAGGTTGGCTTTGAAGCAGACGCGACGCTGTTGACCGAAGCCGGAGCTATCTCTCTGGCCAGGGAAATCGTTTCCAGTGCAACAGCTGATGATTTCTCGGAGCTACTGAATTGGGATAGAACTCTTGATTACCTGACTGAAAAAGTGCTGGCGGCCAGTGCGGCTCTGACAGATAATCGCCAGGATTCCGATGCGGCAATTGACTATCTAACTGATTTTCAAGCAAGAATCACGGCGCTACCAAAAACTGACAAGGGTGGCGATGGAATCTTTGCCTATCACCAGTCGATAATCGATACCGTTCAAGCCTCGAATCTCGTCTTTGAACTAGCCAGAAGGTACCAGCAGGAAAAGCGCAGCCGGGGCCTAGTGGATTTCTCGGACCAGGTGGCTTTGGCGTTCACGGCGCTTCAGAAGCAGCAGCTGGTCCTCCCACATCGATTCGTGTTGCTGGATGAGTACCAAGACACCTCGTCTATTCAAACAATGTTGCTGGCGAAACTGTTCAAGGGCCGTGCAGTAATGGCTGTTGGTGATCCGAACCAGGCCATTTATGGCTGGAGAGGCGCCAGCAGTGCAAATTTGAGTGGCTACTCAAATGACTTCGGAGCGGCAACTCAGTTTGCCCTGAGCGCAAGCTGGAGGTCCGGGCAGGCAATCGTTGATGCCGCCAACCTGGTCAGCGAAGAACTGGCCTCCGACGCTTTTATTTCACCGGTAAGGCTAACCGCCGGTCTAAACATTGAATCCAGCGTCGAGGCTCAGATTTGCCAGGACGAGGTTTCTGAATCCTTGGCCGTTGCAGAATGGCTGGAACAGCGTATGGATGACGAAACCTCTGCCGCAATTCTCTTTAGATCCAAGCAGGCCATGCGCCTGTTTACCGAGGCGTTGGCAGAAAAGGGCTTGGACTTTGAAGTGTCTGGACTATCCGGGCTTCTTGAGCAACCGGAGGTAATTGACCTGATATCAGCACTCAAGGTTATTAGCGACCCGGAATCAGGTGCTGAGTTGATGAGAACTCTGGCAGGGCCCAAGTTTCGAATCGCACCGAGAGACATAGCAAAGTTGCAATCTTTTGCTAAAAAGCTCTCACGCATGCGCAAAGAAGTGAATGGGCAGCTGCCAATCACACTTGTGGAGGCTTTGGACGAACTACGAAATCCAAAGTCTCATGAGTTGACGGAACTTTCAGTCAACGGCCTTAACCGCATGGTCGTTGCCGCAGAGCTGTTGCATCGCATGCGCACTCAGCTATCGCTAGGAGTGAGCGAATTTGCTTGGGCGGTTGCAAGAGAGCTGGATTTAGACATCGAGCTTTATGCCCATTCTCGCGCCAAGTTTCCGCTTGCCAATCTGGAGGGCTTTATTGCCAGGATTGCTGACTACGAGAACAGCTCTCTCAGACCAAGCCTTAGCGGTCTGATCTCATGGCTGAATTATGCCGTGGCCAGTGAGCGTTTTGAGTTACCGAAAACTGGAACCAAAGCCGGGGTTGTTCAATTGATGAGTGTTCACGCCGCCAAGGGCCTTGAATGGGACCTTGTCGTGGTCTCGGGGCTGGTGAATGGATCATTTCCGGTCGAATCCAGGGAAACCAAGGGGTGGCTGGCTCTTGGAAAACTACCTCACGACCTGCGACAGGATTCGGATTGGATTCCAGAATTTTTCTGGAAGTCTGCTGGCACCCAAAAGCAGCTCAAGCTCGCGCTCGACCAATTTTCTGATGAGAATCGCGCCAAGCATGCGATTGAGGAGCGTCGGCTTGCCTATGTGGCTATCACCAGGGCTAGCAAGCAACTATTTCTCACGGCCAGCTACTACAAGACTGGCAACTTAAAGCCGAGAACACCGGCTCCATATCTTGAGGAGCTAATTGAAGCCAAATTAGCCAACCTGGTCGCTGCAGTTCCCGTGCCAGATGCGATAAATCCGCTTTCCGAGATTTCAGACCGCGCAATCTGGCCAGCAGATCCGCTCGGGTCTAAGCGGCCAAGCTACGTGCGGGCTGCGGAAGCAGTTATCGGCGCCACGGCACTGAGCGTGCAGGAAAGCCTGCAATTATCAGCAATCATTCAACAGGGCGAGGTTCTAGGCCAGAATCTGCCGGGGGAAATACCGCTGCGGCTATCTGCTTCGAAAGTAGTGGCACTGCTTTCGGATACCGAGGACTTTGAAGCATTCATTGAAAGACCCATCCCGGTGCCATATTCGGAATCGGCAGCAAAGGGAACCCTATTTCATGAGGCCCTAGAGCAGGCCTTTGACTTAGATCAGGAAGTTGAAATCGAAGCCTTCTCGAGCGAAAACAAGAGTCTCGGTGAGCAATTTTTAAAATCTCGCTTTGCAAATCTCAAGCCGGTGTTTGTCGAAAAGGCATTGGAGTTTCAGCTGGGTGGAACCATCGTGGTGTGCAAGCTAGATGCGGTATTCGAAACCGAGAATGGTTATGAAATCATCGATTGGAAATCAGGCTCTTCCCCCGGGGACAAATCCGAACTCGACGCTAGGGCAGTTCAGCTGGCGCTCTATCGAATTGGTTTATCGAGGTTGTTAGCAATCGGAGTGGAAAGAGTGACCGCATCATTCTTTTTTGCAACAGAGGGCAAAGAGATATCCCCATCGGTCCCCTCAGAGGCTGAGCTTGCCGCAAAGCTTCAGGCGCTTAGAAAAGCTCGTCGTCGTTCTTAGAGTCAGTATCTTCTTCAGCAGCAGTTTCCAGCGCTATTGTCTCCACCGGGTCAGCCGGGTCAGCCTGGTTTGCAGCGACCTCCGTGAGAGAGTCTTTCTCGTCAACTGCTTGGTAAGCGATGCCGGCAAAACTTGCAGCTCGAAGGTTTCTAAGGTTGCCACTTTCTAGCTGATCCCTGAGTTCTGAAATCATGTTTTCTGCGATCGCAATTTCTTTTTCATCCTCTGATTCAAGGCAATGCAAAAGCCAGCTGCCCAGTTCGAGTTCCGAATAGAGTTGCGCCCGCTGTCCGATGTTTTCATCGGCTTGGGATCTTGCCCCCCGATAGTTCAGAGTTGCGTCCTCAAGCGTTGTCCGGAGCGCACCACCTGTCAGCCAGCGAAGGTCATCTGCGGGGTCGCCAATTTTTAGCGAGCTCCAGCCAGACAGGCCTGTGACCTGCTGACCGTTAACTCTAAGTGTTTCCTGAGTGAGGTTTCCATGCACAACACTGCCGTGAAAGCGGAACAGGCCAACCTCTTCGGTCGCGGCTTCCCATCTCGATAGCAGGGCCGCCGGAACCCGACCGGACTGAGCGATGGCATCGATCTCAGCAACTTTTTGCCTCAGGATGCTCTCCGCATCATGCTCCACGAGCCCAGTATTTCTCAAGATGGCCGGGTCCAGGTTGTGCAATTTAGCAAGTGCCTCACCCAGCGACTTTGAAAATACTCCCGGTGCAAATTTTGCAAGGTCAGGGCTCTCGCCTCCGATGAGGGTCAGCAGAACTGCTGGAGTCCCATCTGGATCAGTGGTTTGACCAACTAGCTTTGGGATTTCCAGTGAAAGTTCATCCTGAAAATCCCCAATAACTTTCAGCGCTTGTAACTCGGTTGCTAACTCAGACTCTCCTGAGGGCGTAGCGGCAATTAGTAGCTGGTAAGAGGCTCCATCTTTATCCCAGAGTTGAAGTTGATCTATGTCCGGATTGGACTCATTCCTCAGATAGTTACGAAAGGTAATGCCGGGGGCTGCATCGGCTGCAAGCGCGGCTAATATCAAACTTGGTCGTAACACGTCATCAGGTTAGATTGCAGAACGGGTCCTAAGCCTCAACGCCACGCGTAGCGTAAGGAAATCAATGTCTTCAGGGAATGCTTCGAGCAAGCTTCTGTCTGAGCTAGATTCCGACCAAGCAGCAGCAGCAGCAGCCCTTCAAGGGCCGGTTGCAATTATCGCTGCGGCGGGCAGCGGCAAGACCCGGACTGTGAGCCATCGTATCGCCCACGGGATTGAGACCGGGGCATATGCCGCTAATAGGGTCTTTGCCCTTACTTATACCAATCGTGCTGCTGCTGAGCTCCGATCAAGGCTGCGTGGCCTTGGAGCCAGAGAGGTGGCTGTTAGAACATTTCACTCGGCTGCTCTGGCGCAGCTGCAGTTTTTTTGGCCTCAACTCACGGACTCTTTTGCACCGAAGCTGGTAACCCATAAGGGACCTTTGATTCAAGAGGTTCTGGAACAAATGTCAATCAAGTCGACGGCTCAAATGAAAGCTGGATTGCAGGCCCAGGTCGAACTCATTAGGTATTCCATGCTGTCAGTTGAAGCCCATGTTGCCAAGCCTGAGGTGGACCTCATGCTTAGCCCGGAGCGATTTGTCGAGTTCTTCCAGGGCTTTGAGGCGCTCAAGCAGAAGCGAAAAATCATCGACTGGGAAGACGCACTGTTGCTCTGTGTCGGGCTGCTGCGCGATCAACCTCGGATGTTGGCCCATGTTCAACAGCAGTATCGCTTCTTCACCGTGGATGAGTACCAAGACATTTCAGTCTTGCAGCAGTCACTCTTGGAAACTTGGCTTGGCGATCGACAGGAGCTTTGTGTGGTGGGCGACCCCAGGCAAACCATCTACACGTTCGCCGGCGCCAGAAGTGATTTTTTGACGGACTTTTCAAATCGCTATGAATCGGCACAGGTTTTTGAGTTGAACAGGAACTATCGGTCCAGCCAAGAGATTGTAGATCTAGCAAACCGAGTCAGCCCAGAGTCACCAATTGCCGCCGTGAGAAAAGTCTCATCTAAGCCAAGCTTTCAAGCTTTCAAAACTGCCAGTCAGGAGGCAAGCGAGGTCGTTTCCAGCATCGCAACTCTTATCGGCGATGGAAGCCGAAAGGGCCAAATTGCAGTTCTGTCCAGGACCAATTCGCAATTGGTGCCAGTTGAAACTGCACTGAAGCAGGCAGGGATTGATTTTCAAGTCCGCGGAGCTGGAAGGTTCTTCAAGCGCCCCGAGGTGGTTCAGGGAATTGGTGCCATCAGGGCGCTGCAGACCTCAGAGACGGCGGAACCACTTTTCATAGAGGTTTCGAAAATAATCACTTCTTTGGGCTGGACTTCGGTGGGGGCGAAGAATGAAAAGTGGTCTGCCCTAAATTGGTTTGTGGAGGTATTGGAAGAAATTGAAGCCGAGAGCCTGGACGAATACCTTCGTGAGTTAGATGAGCGCGAGCGCTCAGGGCACGAACCTCTCAGAGATGCAGTCATGCTTGCCACTGTCCATGGCACCAAGGGTCTTGAATTTGAGAACGTTTTTCTAATTGGAATGAACCAGGGGTTTTTCCCGATTGGCTACGCGAAGACAGAACAGGAACTGGCCGAAGAGCGGCGATTATTCTACGTAGCCATAACCAGAGCCAAAGACTCCCTGGCAATTAGTCACAGGCTGGATAGGCCCATTTCAGAGTTCATTACTAAATTCGGCAGCCACAATTAGTCGAGCCCAGCGTTAGGGTCTGAAGAATTCCAGCGCGGGTCATTCGGGTTGTTACCGGCTCCAAGCCGGTGCTGAATTTATCCAAATAGTTGAGAGCCGTATTCATTGCGATACCTGTGGCGAAGAGCATCAGAGCAGTGTCAGCCAGGTCGCGCTCCAGGCTCGAAAGTTGAGTGGCGATTTTCACCCAATTTGCTTGCGTCGAGATCCGATGGAGTTCAAAGCAGGCCAGGCAAGCTGTTACACCAGGAATAACGATCGGGGAAATCTCAACGCCTGCTTCGGTGTAGCAGATTGAGATGTGCGGCACGTCTCGTGCCATCCAGATTTGATAGTTAGCTGGCTGCACGACGTCCGTCGAAATCAGGACCGCTAAATCGCATGCGTCGAAAGAAGTACTCATGCGGCTGTGAAGTTGAACCCGCAGGCTTGAGTCCTGTGCTTTGATTGATGCAAATCTTTGTTTACCGAGGTCAGCTGGTGAGTAGCCCAAATCCAGAGTGTCTGAGTCTTTCACTTTTGAGTGGTCCGAGGTAAAAACTCCTTTGATTGCGGATGCGCTCATCGCTTTGATGATTGTCAAACCGGTCCGGTCTAACAGGGACACGAAGATCTTAAGTTTGGCCCGCGCCCTGAGAGCCTCAGTTGGGTCTTCCACCCCGAGTAAATAGAGGCGCATAATCTCCGAGAATCTGCGCTCAATTTCGGTTTCTGAGAACTGGGGCATAAAGGACCCCGTTTTTGACAGGAATCGATTTACTCTTTTCAGCAGGTCGTTCGCCGTTTCTTGTTCGGCGTTCGCCATCTTGGGAAGGTGCTCCAGCTGGCTGTTAGAAATCCCGGCCTCCAGATATTCCAGCAACCTAACTTCAGCGGCAGTTAGGTTGGCTAATGGCTTTTCTCGAACCCCATATTGTCTGGAGGATTCGGAAATCCACAGTCTTGCAAGACCCGGATTGATTTGTCTGACCACAGCTGAAATTCTGCATCCAATCAAAATTTATTGGGATGCATTCTCCACAGGCTATTCGGATAAAAATTTCTTGAGCTGGTCCTCAAAATCATCTCCACTGTTTTGGATTCTTGCAATCAGAGCAGCAGGGGTTTGGATTTCCTCTGCCGAAGGTAGCTGGTCTGGGTGAGACCAGAGGCTATCCGATGATTGTTTGCCAAGTTGATCAAAAACCGATTGCCACATTGTGGTGGCCTCGCGCCTCAAGCGCGGTCTCAACTCCAGCCCGAGGAGGGCCTCAAAGGTTTTTGCAGATGCTCTGCTGGTGGCGCGATGACGGTTATAAAGCTCAAAGACCATCAAGATGCTTGGAAGCCTTTTGGTCGCCTCTAGGGCAGTTGCATCGGCCCAACCTTCAATCAAGGCCAGCGACAACTCAATTCTGCCAAGAGCCTGGTCCTGTTCGGGCGTTCGCGGTGAAACCATCGCACTTGCTTCGATAATTTGCTCCATAGATCCGGGGTTGGCCGGATCAATTTTTTGAACAATGTCCTCGATGCCACTTAGGTCCACAGTCAGACCGGCGGCAAACTCTCTGACTTGCGTCACGATCTGGTCTCGGAGCCAACCTGACTGGCTAAATAGCGAGGAGATTGCGAGCTCTCGGGCCGCAAGAAATATTAAAACCTCGCTCTTGGAAACTTCGAGATCTTTCAGATAGGACTCCAGGTTTTGAGTTATCACTCCGGGTCGGTCCGTAAGTGGAATCCCAATTTCCCCTCCCACTAAAACCTCGCCGGACAGCTTCCCAATTGCTTGGCCGAGTTGCATGGCAAAAATCGATGCTCCGGCGTTGCCGATGAAGTTCTTGGCAGGCCCCATCATTTCGCTCAACTCCGGTGGCAAGGAATTTCCGAGGTTCTCGCTCAAGGCCACTGCCATGCTGTTGGCAATCGGCTCGGAGAGCTCTCGGAACAGCGGCATTGCCTCCTGTGCCCATAATGTTCGGCTGAGAATTTTGGGTGAATTGGAGTTCGCAAAGTCCGTGACCTCACTGAGCCACAGGCGCGCCATATCAAAAGCGTTATCAACCTCTGCCCGAAGGCTGGGAGCCGCTTCACGTTGATCTTTCTTGGCAAGACTCAGCGCTTGGCTCAGCGCCATTTTCCAGTCAACAGGTTCGCCCGGCTCACCCGTCATCGCTGAAACTTGCCCAAATAGATTGCTGAGCATGCTGGGATCCACAGAGAAACCAGCGACTTTTGCGAGGTCTTCAGGATCCAGTTGGCCTGATTCCATCATTTTCTTTATTAGTCGTTCGAGTTCTTCGCGATCCGGCTGTTCATCCATAGCTCACCTCTTTGAGTAAAACGCTACCCTGCAACGCTGAGGATGCCCTGCAAGCTGCCGGGAACTTAGACCTTGTTCGCCTAGGGCGTGAGCCGCTACTGGGTAAATTGTCCACCTGCAATTTACGATTGTTGCAATGACCTTTTTTGAAGACCCAAAAGCCGATAAAAAAAGCCGCATATCGGTTTGGCTTGGCCTTGGTGTTCTTACGGTTGTGCTGTCTGGACTGCTATTGATTCCAACCGGGTTTGTCATTGAAAGGCCAGGTCAAGTTTTTAACGTCATGGGTGAAATTTCGGGCGAGCAAGTGATTAGCTCTTCAGAAGCTGAAATTTTTCCTTCGGAAACCAGATTTGACGTGACCACAGTGTCGCTGCTTGGAAATCGCGAGTCAACTCCCAGTTGGATACAAGTATTCATGGCCTGGGCTGACCCAAATCAGATCGTTATTCCGCTCGACGAAGTGTTCCCGCCAAATTTCAGCACCGAGCAATTTAGGGCCGAGTCTTCGCTTCAAATGGAGGTCTCGCAGCAGGATGCCATCGCGGTTGCGCTGAAAGAGCTTGGATTTGAGGTTCCCCGTGTCCTATATGTGAATACCGTTCTGGAAGATGCTCCGGCGTCCGGAATATTGATTGCCGGTGACCTCTTAGTGAACGCGGATGGCCAGCCAGTATTCGATTTTGATTCGTTCAAATCCATAATCCAATCCGTTGAGGGCGAGCCCTTGGAAATCGAGGTGATCCGTCAGGGCGCTGCTACCACTTTGTTTATCTCCCCCGAGCTCACCGGGGAAACGTGGGCAATCGGGGCAATGATCGGTTACACCTACGACTTTCCATTTGATCTCACGCTCCAGCTTGGAGATGTTGGTGGACCAAGCGGAGGTCTAATTTTCAGCCTCGGAGTGCTTGATTCCTTGACGCCCGGTTCTCTGGCTGGAAACTTGCACATTGCCGGAACCGGAACTATCGATTCTGACGGCAACGTTGGGCCAATCGGAGGCATTGCGCTAAAAATGCTTGGCGCCCAAGAGGCAGGCGCAACTCTGTTTTTGGCACCCGAGGCCAACTGCGAAGAGGCACTTGCAAATATTCCCAGCGATTTGACAGTTGTTTCGGTGAGAGACTTAGCTGAAGCCATTGACAAAATAGACTTATTCAACAGCGGGCAAAAGCTGCCCGATTTGCAATGCACTAACTAGGAGATAGATATTGTCTGAAGCACAAGCACAACCCCGTCGTAAAGCCTCTCCGCTTTCGATAGCCTTCGGAATTCTGGCTGTTATCGTCTTCGCTCTGCTGAGTGCGGCTGGCATCTATACCGATTGGCTATGGTTCCGGCAGCTTGGCTTCGAGGTTGTGTTCTTCACTCAAATACTGGGTCAGGTAATTGCATTCTTGGTTGGCTTCACGATCATGACTGTCTTGGTTGCCATTGGGCTCACGGCGGCATGGCGGTCGCGACCGGTCTATCTAAAAATGCCGGAAGAGTCTCCCTTCCAGGCCTACCAGCAACTGCTCGAGGGTCTTCGCAAAGTAATTATGCTCGGCGTTCCAACACTGCTGGGTGTTTTCGGTGGCCTCATCGCCGCCAGGGAGTGGCAGACTGCAGCGCTCTGGCTCAACGGTGGCGACTTTGGGATAGCTGACCCACAGTTTGGCCTCGATATTGGATTTTTCATCTTCCAGCTGCCTTTTTATGCATTCATAGTTGGTTTTATCTCGGGCGGCGTGTTCTTGGCCGCAGTTATTAACGCCGGTGTCCACCTTATTTACGGGGGGATTCGTTTCACCGGTCGAGCAGTTCAGGTTTCCAAGCCAGCCCGACTGCAGCTGGCAATTTTGATTGCGGTGTACATGTTGCTGCAGGGTCTGAGTCTTTGGCTGGACCAATATGCAACCGCCACCAGCACCGGAGGTCTGTTCACTGGTGTTACCTACGCGGATGCCAACGCCGTCATCCCGGGTCTACAAATCCTTGCACTGATTTCTGGCGCTGTCGCGGTGGCGTTCATAGTCACGGCAATTATTGGCAGGTGGCGAGTGTCAATCATCGCAACCGCTCTAATGGTTGCAAGCTCACTTGTCCTGGGTGGCCTGTTCCCCTGGGTTGTCCAGACCTTCCAGGTTGTTCCTAACGAGCGAACACTCGAGGGCCCATTCCTACAGAAGAACATTGACGCTACTCGCCTGGCATATGGCCTAGACGCCGTGAACGTGGTCGACTATAACGCCAGCGTTGTTGCCGAACCCGGCGCGCTTAGAAACGATGCCAAGACCACTGCATCTATTCGAATTATTGACCCTGCACTTGTTTCGGATGCTTTCAGGCAGCTTGAGCAGTACCGTCAGTACTACAGCTTCCCAAACCGGCTGCATGTCGGCAGGTACGAGGTCGACGGCCAGACTCAGGACACCGTTATTGCAGTTCGTGAACTGAATCAGGCTGGTCTGGGAGATTCTCAATCCTGGTATAACTCAACAATTGTTTATACCCACGGTTTTGGTTTAGTTGCCGCTTACGGTAATAAGCGCGACAGCGATGGCAAGCCGCAGTTCTTCCAGTCTGGAATTCCATCTGTTGGTCAGCTGGGTGATTTTGAGCCAAGAATTTACTTCGGTGCAAACTCCCCTGAGTACTCGATTGTTGGGGCGCCAGGTGGAGCCGATCCCTTGGAATTTGATTTTCCTGCCGGTGACGACGGCGAGAACGAAACTTACACAACTTTCGATGGAAATGGCGGACCACAGGTCGGAAGCATCTTCACCAGACTCGCCTACGCTCTGAGGTTCCAGAGTGAGCAAATTCTGCTTTCCGATGCCATTAACGCTGAATCTCAGATTCTGTATAACCGCTCTCCAGCTGATCGAATCGCAGAAGTGGCGCCGTATTTGACGGTGGACTCCGAGACATACCCAGCGGTGGTTGACGGTCGAGTCAAGTGGATTGTCGATGGTTACACAACAACCACCCAGTATCCATATTCGAATGTTGAAGCCTTCAACCTCGCGATTTTGGACACTTCTTCGGAGACTTTCAACCGGGACACCACCGATGTCAACTACATCCGAAACTCGGTGAAAGCAACCGTAGACGCCTATGACGGTTCTGTTGATCTTTATCAGTGGGACGACCAGGATCCAATTCTCAAGGCTTGGATGAATCTATACCCAGACACCGTGCAACCTCGTTCCGCTATTTCCGGCGAGCTGATGTCACATGTTAGATACCCGTCTGACCTATTCAAGATTCAGCGTTCGGTTCTTGGCAACTACCACGTCACAGAAGCCGGAGCCTTCTATTCTCAGCAGGATGCTTGGATGACACCAAATGACCCGGTCGAGGGAACTGGTCTCGGTGCTCTTCAGCCGCCCTACTACCTGACAATGCAGGCGCCAGGCGAAGCTGACAGCGCCTTCTCGATCTACTCAACCTTTATTCCTCAGTCAACTGGTGAGAGCAGCAGGAACGTGCTCACCGGATACTTGATTGCTAACGCCGATGCTGGCAACAAAGCCGGCACCGTCGGTGCAGACTACGGAAAGCTAACGCTGTTAAATCTCCCACGTGAGACCGTGGTTCCAGGTCCAGGTCAGGTCCAAAACAACTTCAACGCCGACAGCAATGTCTCATCACTGCTGAACATCTTGCGTCAGGGTTCGACAAGGGTTCTAAATGGAAACCTGCTGACATTGCCGGTGGCGGGCGGATTGCTATACGTGCAGCCGGTCTACATTGAATCAACCGGTGAAACTAGCTATCCACTGTTGCAGAAGGTGCTAGTTGCATTCGGTGACCAGATTGCCTTTGAGGACACTCTTGATCTCGCGCTAGACGCTCTATTTGGCGGTGATTCAGGTGTTTCTCCTCAGCAGGACACTGACACCACAGCAGAGGAGCCTGCAGTTGAGGCCCCGATAACAGATTCTGGCAATGCCGCTCTAGACGAAGCCCTTAGGGCAGCTAGCGCCGCACTAAGTGACAAGGAAGCTGCTCTTCGAGCTGGCGACTGGGATGCATTTGGTGCTGCGGATGAGAGATTGGCAAGGGCAATCGAGGATGCTTTAGCGGCGTTAGATTAAGAACCTAAAACCTGCTAAGGTTAGGACTTCGCCGCGGGGTGGAGCAGTTCGGTAGCTCGCCGGGCTCATAACCCGGAGGTCGTAGGTTCAAATCCTGCCCCCGCAACTAGTAAAAACCCTCGAATTATGTTTCGAGGGTTTTTTCTTTTGCCTGTGGAAAACACAAATTGGGCCAGCGTCGCTTCGATTATCTTCTCAAAAATGACTATAAAAACTACTTCCAGACCAAGCCAAATTCCATGCTGATAGCGGCAATCTTTATCGCAGCTGCAACCAGCTGCGGCCCAAATATCACTACTGCAGACAGCTACACGATTTGTGCTGAGAAAAAGCAAGAGCAAGCCAGCTCCTCTGCCAAATCCGGCACTTACACGCCCAAGCCCAAACCAATGCGGCTGTGCCGCTACTACGTGAATAACTCAATTGATATCCCAACCGCCGGGATAATCTCGGCATGGGTACCGGTGGGTTCCAGGGATTGCATCGGCGACGTTGCTCCGGAGCCGAAGGTTACAACAGTCACTAAGCCAGAGGTAAAAACTGTTTCAACCGCTGAAACCCTGACTGCATTTGCATATCGTCCGATCGCCTCTTGGTCGCCGGGCAGTGAAATTGAAATTTATCAAGATGGCCTTTTCAGCGTCGCCGTAAACAATCGAATCGCCAACGGACAACTTTTTGGAGAGCCTGCAAAGATTCGCTTTACTGCCACCTCCAGCAGCTGGCAGTTTTCTGATGGGGTCGACTTTGCGGGAAGCACTCTTGCCAGGAGCTTTGCTGATGCGGGGGAGTATTCTGCTACTGCTACGGTCACTTATCGTGTCGACTATCAAATGAGTTCGAGCGATTGGGTAGTAGGCGCGGCTACAATTTTGATGGAGTCAAATCAACTAGAAATCACGGTGATTGAGCTACCGCGAAGATCGCTTTTGGTGGAATAGCAGAATATATTCAGCCGGGACTCATAGAATCCCCAGAGTTGTTGAACATAATCGTGTAAGACAATGAAAGGGCATAATGTCTCAGTGGAATCGATCCGGTGAAAACCAATTCACGTTCAGCAGTCCCCAGACGACTGAGCCAGCTAAACCTCCAAAGCCGCAAAGGAAAAAGCGCGGCAACCCACTTCCTGCAGCAGCACTTGCTCTGACAGCTGCTCTGGTCGGTGGAGTGGTGGGCTCTAGCGGTTGGACCACGTCTTATGTAAACCTCAGTCAGCCTGCACCAGTGGTGGTAAATAACGCGACTGCAGTGAACTGGGTTACCGGGGCAGCAGCAGCAGCCTCACCGTCAGTTGTGACACTTTCAGTTAGCTCTTCAGAAACCGGCGGCTCCGGCTCGGGTGTGGTTCTCACTGAAGACGGCTACATTCTCACCAACGCACACGTTGTCACCCTGGGAGGCAAAACTGAGACCGCTATGGTATCGGTGATGCTCTGGGACGGACAGGTGGTTGCAGCTGAGCTAATTGGGTTTGATTCGGTCTACGATCTGGCTGTTCTAAAGATTGAGCGAACAGGTCTAAAGCCGATTACGTTTGCCGACTCCAAGACACTAAACGTGGGGCAAAGCGTTGTCGCAATTGGCGCCCCACTTGGTCTTTCTTCAACGGTTACCCAAGGGATAATTTCAGCGCTTAACCGAACTATTCAGGTTGCAAGCTCGGAAGTCAGCGAAGACGCGAGCCTTCAGTTCTGGACGGGAAATGGTGGGAATCCAATTTCTTTGCAGGTGATTCAAACCGATGCTGCAATCAATCCAGGCAATTCCGGTGGAGCGCTGGTAAATGACAGCGGTGAGTTGATTGGCATCAACGTGGCAATCGCTACTGCTGGTTCCGGCACATCGGGCAGCATTGGCGTGGGCTTTGCTATACCTTCCAACACTTCAGGTCGAATCGCTAATGAGATAATCGCTACCGGAGTGGCCAGCCATGGCTTGCTTGGAGCTCTAGTAAGAGATAACCAAGAGCAGTCCCAGGGCTTTTCAACTGGCGCCTATGTAGAGGCAGTTACTGAAGACGGAGCTGCAAGCGCGGCTGGGATAACTGCAGGTGATGTCATCATAAGTTTTGCCGGTCAAAGGGTTGCAGGTGCAAGTGACCTAACGGCAATGGTTAGGGCAGAGCCAGCCGGTGCTGAGGTAGAAGTTGTGGTGTTGCGAAACAACCAAAGGCTGGATTTCCAAGTGACCCTCGGTAGCGCTGCTGACCTAAACTAAGCCTCATGAGTGATCTAGACAGCGGCACTATTCTCGAAAAGGAAAAGCAAGAAAAGCTTGATGAGGGTGACCACGAACGATATTCCCACTATGTCAAGAAAAACAAAATTGTTGAGTCTGCAGTGATGGGGGATGCCGTTATTGCTCTGTGTGGCAAGGTTTGGATTCCAAACCGTGACCCGGGCAAGTTCCCGGTTTGCCCAACCTGTCAGGAAATTTACGAAAAGCTAAAGCGCTAGCTAGACAAAAGTGGTCGGTACGGCTGGCTCGCCACTTGAAAGCCTAAAACCTGCCGCCGGGAGTTCCTTAATCGCCATTTGGTGATGCGCCCTTGCAGCAGTTACGCCGGCTATCCCAATTGCTGATAGGTCTACTTTGCCATCAATAATCAGTGGAACTTGAAGTGCCCTGCCCTCTGAGGCGGACCCGACCAACTCTGCTGTTGCAATTCCGTCAACTACCAACCTGGAGGCGCTTTTCTTTCCACCGCGGTTTGTTTTGTTCCTGGATTCCTTTGCAACGTCAACCCATTCATCGCCAGCTGCGTGAGAGACCAGTTTGTAGACAAACCCAACTGTTGGGTGACCAGAGCCCGTTACAAGAGAGGTCCCAACGCCGTATCGGTCAACCGGTGCAGCTGCCAATGCAGCAATCGTGTTTTCGTCTAGGTCGCTGGTGACGACTATCTTGGTATCTCTGGCCCCAAGGCTGTCTAATAACTCGCGAACCTTGGTTGCCGCAACGGAAAGGTCTCCTGAGTCGAGGCGGACCGCGGCAATTTTTCCATCGGTCAGTCGCACGGCCTCTCGCACTGCCTCTTCGACGTCGAAGGTATCAACCAAAAGTGTGGTGCCAACGCCCATGACCTCAATTTGAGATTCAAATGCTTCGGTCTCTGTGTCGTGCAGCAGCGTGAATGAATGTGCCGAGGTTCCCATGGTTGGAACCCCAAAGCTTCTGCCCGCTTCTAAATTGCTGGTGGCATCAAAACCAACTATGAATGCTGCCCGAGCTGCGGCAACAGCCGCGTGCTCATTGGCTCGCCTGGCACCCATCTCCGCCAGATAGCGGTTGCCGGCTGCAAAGCGCATTCTTGCAGCTGCCGAGGCAACCGCACTGTCGTAGTTCAGGGTTGAAAGAATCAGGGTTTCTAAAATGACGGCTTCTGAAAATGTCGACTCCACCGTGAGCACAGGTGAATTTGCAAAGAAAAGTTCGCCTTCACGATAACCGTGGATGGAGCCGCTGAATCTGAAGCCCTTTAGCCACTCGGCAGTTTTGGCATCGACAATTCCATCGGATAGCAAGAATTCTATTTCTGGTTCTTCGAACTTGAAATCTTCGATAGCGGAAAGGAGTCTTCCCACTCCAGCAACAACGCCGTATCGTCTTCCAGCCGGCAGATTCCTTGTGAAGACTTCAAACACGGTTTTACGCTCGGACTTACCAGAGCGCAAGGCAGCCTGAACCATGGTGAGTTCGTAGCGATCGGTGAGCAGGGCGGTAGTCACGGGTAAAGCCTACTAATTCGCGACCCTCGATTGCACCGCGGGCCTAGACTAACTTTTGTGGATGCAAGACCAATTGGCGTGTTTGACTCGGGCGTGGGCGGCTTAACTGTTGCCAGGTCGATAATCGATCAGCTGCCCGGGGAGTCGATTCACTACGTTGGCGACACCTTGAACTCTCCCTATGGACCCAAGCCACTATCGATAGTGAGGTCTTTGGCCCTTGAGGTTATGGACGAATTGGTCGCCTCGGGTGTCAAGATGCTGGTGATCGCATGTAATTCTGCCTCTGCCGCCGTGCTGAGAGACGCTCGGGAGCGATATACGATCGGCTTAGGTGTGCCGGTGGTTGAGGTAATCCAGCCTGCTGTGAGAAAGGCGGTTTCAACCAGTCGCAATAGGAAAGTCGGTGTCATCGGCACCAGTGCGACGGTTTCCTCCAGGGCATATGACGACGCTTTTGCTGCGGCAGTGGATATTCAAATCCACAGCGTTGCCTGTCCAGATTTTGTAGATTTAGTTGAGCGAGGCATAACCTCAGGTTCCGAGGTGCTTGCCGCCGCCAGTTCATACCTGGAGCCTTTGCGACAGGCCGGTGTTGACACTTTGGTACTGGGCTGCACGCACTACCCACTATTGCAAGCTGCGCTTGCATACGTCATGGGAGAAACTGTAAATCTGGTTTCCTCTGCGGATGAGACTGCTAAGGATGTTTTCAGAGTTCTCACGGAACATGACCTACTGGCCCCCGAGGGTAATCAGGCGACTTACGAGTTCTTTGCAACTGGGGATCAGCTTCAGTTTGAACAGTTGGCCCATAGATTCTTGGGACCGGAAGTGACAAACGTCAAACACCTCGATCGAAAGAGTAACGATGACTAGACAAGACAATCGAGGCAATGCTCAATTGCGTGAAGTGAGTTTCGAGCGCGGGTTTACCAAACATGCAGAGGGTTCCTGCCTGGTCTCCTTCGGCGGCACCAGAGTGCTCTGCAACGCATCTTTCACCGAGGGGGTTCCGAGGTTCAAGAAAGGTTCCGGTGAGGGTTGGGTCACAGCTGAATATTCAATGCTTCCCCGTGCTACTCACACCAGGTCTGATCGCGAGAGCGTGAAGGGCAAGATCGGCGGTAGGACTCACGAAATTTCAAGGCTCATTGGTCGATCGCTGAGAGCCGTTATTGACGTCAAGGGGCTCGGGGAAAACACCATCGTTCTCGATTGCGATGTCCTGCAAGCTGATGGTGGAACAAGAACCGCAGCGATCACAGGGGCGTTTATCGCGTTAGCAGATGCTGTGAGTTGGGGTAAGGCGAACGGACATATTCCCAAAACTGCGAAGCCGCTTCTCGATACAGTTTCAGCAGTTTCGGTGGGAATTGTTGGTGGTGAGCCCATGACTGACCTCGCTTACGTCGAGGATGTCAGAGCCGACACTGACATGAATGTCGTAATGACAGGCAAAGGATTATTTGTCGAAGTTCAAGGAACCGCTGAGGCGGCGCCCTTTGACAAATCCGAGCTGGATAGCCTCCTGGAATTAGCCCTGGAATCAAACCTCGAGCTCGCAAAATTGCAGGTAGCAACCCTCGGAGAAATTCTGGAACTTCGCTAGTGGAAATGATTTTTGCCACCGGAAATGCCCATAAGGTGGCGGAAGCTCAATTGATTCTTGGTCGAGCCTTGCCGGATCTCATAATTCTTCCTCACGATGGTCCGGAACCAGTGGAAAGTGGCACAAGCTTCCTGGACAACGCACTCATCAAGGCACGTGCCGCATTCGAAGTCACCGGTAAACCCGCTTTTGCGGATGATTCGGGTATCTGCGTTGAAGTGATGGGCGGAGCACCAGGTATTTTTTCAGCTATTTGGGCGGGAGGCAGAGACGACGTCGTAAACCGCAACCTTTTGCTCAAGCAACTGGAGGACATCCCGGCTGAAAACCGCAAGGCATCGTTTGTTTGCACCATTGCGCTGGTGGAGAAAGCTGGAGAGACTTCGTTCACTGGCATCTGGCCAGGGAGCATCTCGATGACTTCCTTAGGTAACGGGGGTTTTGGCTATGACCCAGTCTTTATCCCGGAAGGCTTTGAGGTAACGGCGGCGGAACTTGAGCCGGATGTGAAATCCAGCTTTTCCCACCGGGCAATGGCGATGCAGCAGATGGCAGCATTTCTGGCAGCCAGGTAAGTGCCCCCAGCAGGAATCGAACCTGCGCCCCCGCCTCCGGAGGGCGGTGCTCTATCCCCTGAGCTATGGGGGCTAGGGGACTTTATAGCCTACTAGCTGAATTTTGGGTTAGTAATCAGCTCAGGTGTGAAAATCCCAACGGGGGTATGATTTAGGGACACTATATCCCCAGTAATTGCAAGCATTTTGCCCTGAATTAGGAAAAACCAATGACCCCAGAACAGCTATCGAGTGCGATTGTCTCCGCACTTGGCCGGATGGCTGCCGATGGCGTGATTGGTCGTGGGGAGCTTCCTGAAACCGTGGTAGTTGAGAGACCTAAGAATCGTGATCACGGAGACTGGGCCACCAACGTTGCAATGCAGCTTGCCAAGAAGTTTGAAATGACCCCGCGTGATTTTGCGAGCTTGCTTGCCGGACACCTAGAGGCTCTTGAATCGATTACAAAGGTTGAAATTGCTGGACCTGGATTTATAAACATCACTATTGCCACGGCCGCGTCGGCGTCTTTGATAAACACGATTCTCGAGGAAGGTGATTCCTTCGGTTCCAATCAAAATCTCAACGGGGTCAAGCTAAACCTTGAATTTGTCTCGGCGAACCCAACTGGTCCAATCCACCTAGGTGGCACCAGGTGGGCAGCAGTTGGCGACTCGCTAGCGAGAATTTTTTCTTTTGCCGGTGCCGAGGTTACCCGGGAGTACTACTTCAATGACCACGGTGCTCAGATCGACCGGTTTGCAAAATCGCTCCTTGCTTCTGCACGAAATGCCGCTGCGCCAGAAGACGGCTACTCCGGGCAGTACATTGACGAACTAGCACAGCAGGTGCTCGCGGAAGCTGCGCAGGACATCCTCGGTCTCGAAGATGCGGCCGCTCAAGAAGCGTTCAGGGCAGCCGGTGTGGATCTCATGTTCGCTCAGATTCGGCAGTCGCTGCATGATTTTGGAGTGGACTTCGATGTCTTTTTCCATGAGAACACTCTCTATCAGGCAGGCGCAGTTGAAAAAGCAATAGCGCAGCTCACTACCAAGGGACACATGTTTGAACAAGACGGCGCCACCTGGCTCCGCTCAACATCCTTCGGTGACGACCGCGATCGAGTGGTTATCAAATCCGACGGAACAACTGCATACATCGCTGGAGACATCGCTTATTACCTGGACAAGCGGGAGCGCGGTTTTGACCAGTGCCTATACATGCTGGGAGCCGATCACCACGGATATGTCCAGCGGATGCTAGCTATCTGCGCTGCATTTGGTGATGAACCTAATTTGAACATGGAAATCTTGATCGGTCAGCTGGTAAATCTGGTTCGCGGTGGCGTACCGGTCAAAATGTCCAAGCGGGCTGGAACTGTTGTGACAATGGAGGATCTTGTTGACGCGGTTGGTGTGGACGCTGCTAGGTATTCACTAACCAGGTCATCGATAAATTCGAGCTTGGATGTTGACCTTGAGGTATTGAGCAAGAAAACAAATGACAATCCTGTTTTCTACGTCCAGTACGCGCACGCGAGAACCAGACAGGTTGCAAAAAATGCGGCAGCTCATTTCATTGAGAGAGTGGATTTTCAGGCAGAAACCTTGTCGCACCCGAGCGAAGAGAACCTGCTGGCACAATTGGCGCAGTTCCCGAAGGTTGTTGAGACTGCGGTTGAATTCCGCGAACCGCATCGGGTGGCTAGGTATTTGGAAGAGCTAGCTGGCACCTACCACCGTTTTTATGACAACTGCAGGGTTGTGCCACTTTCAGGTGCTGACCTCGAGCCTGTGCACCGGGCCAGGCTTTGGCTGAACGATGCTTGTACACAGGTTCTGGCGAACGGGCTTGATTTACTGGGGGTAAGCGCCCCGGAGAGGATGTAGACGTGAAAAATCCACTCATCCCAGAATGGTTAGATGTTCCTGGAGATCTTTCTCACCTGGATCCAAGGATTTGGCCTCGAACTGCTAAGCGCAGTGAATTTGGAGAGATCTCCATCGGCGGACAGGTCGCATCAGATCTAGTGAGACAGTTCGGGTCACCGCTATACGTGGTGGACCAGGAAGACTTCGAGGCGCGTCTAATGAGCACGGGCCGGGCATTTTCAGACGCGGCTCAGAAAATCGGAACGACTGCCAAAACCTATTACGCTTCGAAGGCGCTATTGACCACAGAGGTTGTTCGTTGGGTGGATCAAGCCGGGTTGTCAATTGACGTGTCAACCGGGGGAGAGTTGGCAGTTGCTTTGGCAGCTGGAATCGACGGTGCCAGGATTGGCCTGCACGGAAACAACAAGTCTTTGGTGGAAATTGGCCGAGCGATTACTGCAGGGGTGGGGGCAATTGTTGTCGACTCTGAGATTGAGATTGAACGAATCGCCTCAGTTGCCAGTGCCCAGGACAAGGTCCAAGCCGTTCGACTTCGAGTAAACACCGGAGTTCACGCACACACCCATGAGTATCTTGCTACCGCAAGAGAGGACCAGAAATTTGGAATTGCACTGACAGACGTGCCGGACATGGTGGCAAAAATCAGGTCCCACTCGCAGCTTCGGTTCCTAGGGCTTCATTCCCACATCGGCTCACAGATTTTTGTAGTTGATGGTTTCATCGCTGCGGCCGAGAGGCTGCTTGATGTTCATGCGAGGCTTCTTGAGAATGGCGAGGTTCCGGAACTGAATCTCGGTGGTGGATTTGGTATTAGCTACACCGCTGCTGATCGCCCTATGGAGCTGAGCGAGCTGGCCGGAAGAATTACCACCGCGGTGGCGGCAAAGTGCCAACGGCTGGGGATTTCGGTGCCGGCGCTCGCATTTGAACCCGGCAGAGTGATTGCTGGTCCCGCAGGGATAACTCTCTATTCAGTTGGAACCATCAAGGAAGTAAGGATTACCGACCAGGGAGCAGCTGCTACCAGGAAGTACGTCAGCGTTGATGGCGGAATGAGCGACAACGTAAGGCCCGCGCTTTACGAGGCTGAATACAGCGCTAATCTCGCTTCGCGTTCCTCTGATGCCGAGGCGGTGCTAAGTCGCGTGGTTGGTAAGCACTGTGAATCAGGCGATATAGTTGTTCGGCATTCGATGCTTCCAGCTGATGTGGCAGTTAACGACTTGCTAGCCGTTCCGGCCACCGGTGCCTACTGCTTTTCGCTATCTTCTAACTACAACTACTTGCCACGGCCTGCGGTGATTGCGGTTAAGGCTGGTGTTGTCAAGGTTTTGATTAGAGCAGAAACTGAGCGAGATTTGCTCAACCGAGATGCTGGCTTCGAGCCGGGAGAGGCTTAGAGATGCAGAGTGCTTACCGACCGATTCGAGTTGGCCTATTGGGCGCAGGCTCCGTCGGTTCCCAGGTAGCCAGGTTGCTGCTTGAGAATAGTGACGAACTGGCAAACCGAGTCGGTGCAACGCTAGAGCTCTCAGGTGTCGCCGTTCGGAACCTCAAGGCCAAGCGCGACTCCGACATACCAGCCGACCTGCTAACCGAAGACGCCGAATCCTTGATTCTGGGGAGCGACATCGTTATAGAGCTAATCGGTGGGATCGAACCTGCCAAGGCTTGGATAACACTGGCCTTGAATTCTGGAGCTGATGTTGTCACCGCCAATAAGGCACTAATCGCAGCTCATGGACCAGAGCTATTCGCACTGGCCGACCAACTCGGAGCCCAGTTATATTTTGAGGCAGCTGTGGCAGGTGCAATTCCGATTATTCGACCCCTGCGAGAGTCTTTAGCGGGCGACAAGATCAATCGCGTCATGGGAATTGTTAACGGAACGACAAACTTTATCCTTGATCGCATGGAGTCAACCGGGGCTGAATTTGCAGACGCCTTGGCTCTTGCCACTGAGCTCGGTTACGCGGAGGCAGATCCAACGGCAGACATCGAGGGCTTTGATGCTCAGAGCAAGGCGGCAATTATTGCCTCGCTTGCCTTCCACTCCGAGGTTCGAGTGGAATCAGTCCACCGTGAGGGCATTACTACCGTCACAGCTCAGCAAATAAATGCCGCCAAGGCCGCAGGCTACGCGGTCAAGCTATTGGCAATTTGTGAGCGTGCATCCGAGGCAGGCAAGGATGGTCTAGTTATCAGAGTGCATCCAACTTTGATTCCACTTGCTCACCCACTTGCTTCGGTTAGAGGGGCATATAACGCCGTATTCGTGGAGGCAGAATCTGCCGGTCAGCTGATGTTTTATGGGGCCGGTGCCGGAGGTCCGGAGACCGCATCGGCAATCCTTGGTGATTTGGTAAGCGCAGCCAAGCGCCACTTGGCTGGCGGCCCAGGCCTTGCGGACAGTACCCATGCGGACTTGGAAATCCTAGACGTTAAAAACACTGTCACCAGGTTCCAGATAACACTGGAGGTTTCAGATGAAACTGGAGTGCTCGCGTCGATTGCATCCGTTTTCTCGACTCACGGAGTAAGCGTTGAAACGGTCCAGCAAAGCGCTGCGGCCGGTCACTCGGGTGCTCTGTTGACGGTTATGACTCATGTGGCATTGGAGTCAGACCTGGATCGAGTTGTTGAAGCACTGAGAAATAACGATGCTGTGGTGCAAGTGAACTCCGTAATCCGAGTGGAAGGTCTCTAATGGCAAACCCATGGCGTGGAGTGATACACGAGTACTTTGACAGACTGCCTTTTAAGACAGGAGATCCAATTGTCACGCTCGGCGAGGGTGGAACCCCGCTAATTGAGGCGCCCGCCCTTGCCAAACTGCTGGATGTCGGATCGGTTCACTTGAAATTCGAAGGGATGAACCCAACTGGTTCGTTCAAGGACCGTGGAATGACGACCGCAGTTTCAAAGGCCAAGGCTCATGGAGCGAAGGCAGTTATTGCCGCTTCAACCGGAAACACATCCGCCGCCGCAGCTGCTTACGCAGTAAAGGCAGGGATGCAGTCGGTTGTTTTGGTTCCGGCTGGAAAAATTTCTTGGGGCAAGCTTTCTCAGGCTGTCGCCCATAAAGCTCAGATCCTTCAGGTTCGAGGTAACTTCGATGACTGCCTTCGGCTTGCTCGTGAACTAAGCGAGAATTACCCGGTATTTCTTGTGAACTCAGTAAACCCAGACCGTCTTCAGGGGCAAAAAACAGCAGCTTTTGAAGTGGTGGATGTTTTGGGTGACGCCCCTGACCTACACGCAATGCCGCTGGGAAATGCAGGAAATATATCGGCTTACCACCTGGGCTACCGTGAAGAAGTTGCGGACGGAAGAATCAAGAAGCTTCCAAAGCTTTACGGTATTCAAGCGGCTGGCTCTGCACCGTTTATTCAAGGTTCGCCGGTTGCAAAACCGGAGACGATTGCTACCGCAATTCGAATCGGTAACCCGGCATCTTGGGACTTGGCACAGGAGGCAAAGCGCGACAGCGAAGGTGGCTTCGATGCCGTCAGCGATAATAAAATCCTTTGGATGCACAGATTCTTATCTCAGGAGTGTGGGGTTTTCGTTGAGCCTTCAAGTGCCACTGGAGCAGCAGGACTGCTCCAACTCAAACAGCAGGGCACCCTCCCAAAAATTAACAGCATCGTGGTAACCGTTACCGGTCACGGACTGAAAGACCCCGACTGGGCTCTAAAAGATGAGCGTGGCAAAGCCATTAAGCCAAAGAAAGTTTCGGCAACTGTCGATTCTGTTGCCGGAACACTGTCACTGGAGCGAAACAAATGAAGAACGTCCAAGTAAAGATTCCTGCAACCTCAGCAAACCTGGGGCCCGGCTTTGATACCTTCGGCATGGCACTGTCTTTCTATGATGAGTATCAGGCAACTGAAACATCCTCGGGCCTTGAAATCATCGTCAACGGCGAGGGCGCCGGCGAAATACCGCTGGACGAAACAAATTTGATTTACCGCTCACTTGCACTTGTTTTTGAAAGGCTCGGCAAGAAAGTACCCGGCTTGAAAATCACCTGCCAGAACAACATTCCTCACGGCAGGGGAATGGGATCCTCTGGAGCCGCGGTCGCTGGTGGTGTGATGCTTGCAGCGGGTTTGCTCCAGGATGAAGTAGAAATCTCTGAGCAACAACTGCTTGAATTTGCCACCGAGCTTGAGGGACATCCAGACAATGTCGCTCCCGCCCTATTCGGCGGTTTGACCGTTGCTTGGGTGGACGACGCTGGAAAGCCTTTTCATAAGAAGCTCACTGTGCACAGGGGTGTTTCGCCGCTTGTTCTGGTGCCCCCACACCAAATGTCAACAAAGCTTGCAAGAAGCCTGCAGCCGGAATCTGTTCCACACACCGATGCGGTCTTCAATGTCTCACGGTCAGCGCTTCTAGTTGCAGCTTTGACGCAGAGCCCCGAGCTAATGCTCACTGCGACCGAGGACAGGTTGCACCAGAACTATCGATCCAGTGCGATGCCGGAAACATCTACCCTGATTGAAAGACTCCGTCAAGATGGTCACCCAGCGGTGGTATCCGGTGCCGGGCCATCGGTCTTAGTTCTTGAAGATGACCCCGTGAAAAGGGTTGCGGCAATTGCAATTACCGAAGCTGCTTTTCCAGCATGGAAAGTTTTACCGCTTGCAGTTGATGTTAAAGGTGCTAGTGTTGTGGTGCAGTCTGGATCAGGCAACTAAAGCCCGCCACTGTATCTTTTTTCAAAGTTTTCAAATAACGGCAATTCGCCGCAAAGAAATGAGTAAACAATAAACATGGATGAAATCCAACAAGATCAGCCAGTGCGTCGTTCAAGACGTGCAACAAGTTCAGAGACTTCCGAGCCAAAAGTAAAATCCGAAGCAAGTGCGCCAACTAAGGCAGCCAAGGCAGACAGCTCGGAGTCGACAACCGGCGAAAAGACCGAAGCAAAGAAGGCACCTGCACGCAGGAAGCCTGCCGCTAAAGCTGCTGCAGATTCCTCGGCTGAAGTCGCCACAAGCAACAAGAAGGATGCCGCTGATAAGCCTGCTGCAGCAAAAGCTGAAAAGTCAGACAAGGCAGATACAGCTTCTAAGGCCACCAGTGCGTCAAGCGATGTTGAGCAGAAGTCAGAACAGAAAACTGATCGCCCAAGTCGTGAAGACCGCGAGACTAGAAGTGGTGACCGCGAGAACCAGCGCGACCGTGATGACGACCGTCGTGGAGGCAACCGCAACCGCCGTGGCCGTTACCGCGATCGTGGCGACAGACGCCGTGGGCCGCAGGATGAGGCTGAGCCAGAGATCCAAGAAGATGATGTTCTAGTTCCAGTAGCTGGAATCTTGGATGTGCTAGACAACTACGCATTCTTGAGAACCTCTGGCTACCTGCCTGGAAGCAACGATGTTTATGTTTCTTTGGGCCAGGTCAAGAAGTATGGAATGCGCAAGGGAGATGCGGTAGTTGGTTCGATCCGTCAACCTCGCGAGGGCGAAAACAGCAACCAGCGCCAGAAGTTTAATGCGTTAGTCAAGGTCGAATCTCTGAATGGTCAGACCCTTGAAGAGGCCGCAGAGCGTGTCGAATTCGGCAAGCTAACTCCGCTCTATCCTGACACCAGGTTGAGGCTTGAGACTGACAACAAGAAGCTTTCAACAAGAATCATCGATCTAGTTGCTCCAATTGGTAAGGGACAGCGAGGCTTGATTGTCTCTCCTCCGAAGGCTGGAAAGACTCTTGTATTGCAGGCCATCGCAAACGCAATCTCCATTAATAACCCAGAGGTTCACCTGATGGTTGTGTTGGTTGATGAGCGTCCGGAAGAAGTTACCGACATGCAGCGAACAGTCAATGGTGAAGTTATTGCTTCTACCTTCGACCGTCCAGCCGAAGACCACACCACGGTTGCTGAGCTTGCGATTGAGCGGGCAAAGCGTCTGGTTGAAATGGGCCACGACGTGGTGATTTTGCTTGACTCAATTACTCGTTTGGGGCGCGCCTACAACCTGAGCGCTCCAGCTTCCGGCCGAATTCTTTCCGGAGGTGTTGACTCGTCAGCCCTTTACCCGCCGAAGCGTTTCTTTGGTGCAGCTAGAAACATCGAATTTGGTGGTTCGCTGACCATCCTTGCGACAGCACTTGTTGAGACCGGTTCCAAGATGGACGAGGTCATTTTCGAGGAGTTCAAGGGAACTGGAAACATGGAACTTAGGCTCTCGCGTCAGCTTGCTGACAAGAGGATCTTCCCAGCTGTTGACATCAACGCTTCTGGTACCAGGCGCGAAGAGATGCTAATGAGCCCGCAGGAGACCAAGATCATTTGGAAGCTTCGACGCGCCCTTGCAGGTCTAGAGCAGCAACAAGCGCTTGAGTTGGTTTTGACCAGGCTTAAGGAAACAGCGTCGAACGTTGAATTCTTGCTGAAGCTTGAGAAGTCAATGCCAGTTCCTTCAGAGGCTGACGGAGACTAAGTTGCTTGATTCGCTTGCGGGTCTTCGGTCTGAGCACGCGAGTCTGCAGGAGCAGCTCAGTGACTCGGCGGTTCACCAGAACCCAGCCTTGGCTAAGAAGATTAATCGTCGTTATGCAGCTCTGAGCGCGATCATGCTGGCCGATGAACTAGCCACTGGCCTCGCTGATGATCTTGCCGCTGCCCAGGAATTGGCAAAAGAAGATGAGTCGTTTGCAGCTGAACTCCCAGTTCTTGAACAGCAGCTGGCTGAAGCCAGCGAAAAACTACGCCGACTTTTGATTCCGAGGGATCCTGACGATGGTCGCGATGCAATTTTGGAAATCAAGGCCGGTGAAGGTGGCGCAGAGTCTGCGCTGTTTGCAGCGGATCTGCTTCGAATGTACTTGCATTACGCAACTTCTAAGGGGTGGAAGACAGAAATACTAGACAAAACTGAAAGCGATCTGGGTGGCATCAAAGATGTTCAGGTTGCCATGAAAGCCAATGTCACTGACCCAGCACAGGGTGTTTGGGCGCACATGAAATACGAAGGTGGCGTTCACCGAGTGCAGCGAGTTCCAGTCACAGAGACTCAAGGAAGAATTCACACCTCGGCTGTTGGCGTTTTGATCTTTCCAGAGGTAGACGAACCTGAAGAAGTAGATATTTCTCCTAACGACATCCGGATTGACGTGTTTCGCTCATCTGGTCCGGGTGGCCAGTCAGTGAACACCACCGACTCTGCGGTTCGGATTACCCACTTAGCCACAGGCATTGTGGTTTCAATGCAGAATGAAAAGTCTCAATTGCAAAACCGTGAAGCGGCGATGCGAGTGCTGCGGGCGCGAATTCTTGCGGCTCAGCAGGAAGAGATAGATGCAGAGCAATCGGCGGCGAGAAAATCTCAGGTTCGCAGCATGGACCGCTCAGAACGTATTCGAACCTATAACTTCCCTGAAAACAGAATCGCCGATCACCGTACCGGCTATAAGTCTTACAACCTTGATCAGGTTATGGACGGCGCTTTGGAGCCGGTTGTGCAATCTTGCATTCAGACCGATGAAGAAGCTCAGTTGGCAGCCCTCGGCGAGAGCTGATGTTGGCCTCAACTGCACTGGCTGAGGCTCAAGATAGCTTGGCCTCGGCCGGCATTACATCGGCTAAAGCCGAATCGGAAATTCTGCTCAGTTACTTCTTGGGCATATCCAGGGGTGAACTAGCCGGGAGAATGTTTTTGAATCCTGACCTATTGGTTGGTGAGGGTTTTGGTGACCTGGTTGAGCGTCGCTGCACCAGAATCCCACTCCAGCATCTTCTAGGAACGGCGCCGTTTCGCTCTATGGAGCTGAAGGTTGGTCCCGGAGTATTCATCCCGCGGCCTGAAACAGAACAGGTCGTTCAAATTGCGATCGATTTTCTAAATCTTTTGCCAGCAGAACCAACGGCGCTAGATATTGGTACCGGATCCGGCGCTATTGCGCTTGCAATCGCAACAGAGACCAACGCGATCGTGACCGCAATTGAAATCTCAGAGGAAGCGGCAGCCTTTGCCGCTGAGAACTTCGCCAACCTAAATGCAAACATCACGCTAATTATTGGCGATTTCCTTGAGTCACTCGAAGATCTACCAACATTTGACCTAGTTATCTCAAACCCGCCATACATTCCTAACAACATGGTTCCTATCGATCCCGAAGTCAGGGACCACGATCCAGGTTTGGCTCTTTACGGGGGAGAAGACGGGCTTGATGTTATAAGGGATCTGGCCTCCGGCGTGAAGCTAGCGCTAAGGGAGGGCGGCTTATTCGTCTTGGAGCATGCAGATGGCCAGTCCGATGTGATCTGTGAATTACTATTGGAGAATAACTGGCGCAGTGTTCAAGTGCACCCAGACCCAACAGGGCGTCTGCGTGCAGTGAGTGCCATTAGATAACCGGAGGCAGACATGCAGCGAGTTTACGATTGCGCAGTCGACACTGATCTGTTGACTGGATTCAGACAGGCCAAGGTTGCACTGCAGCGCCATGAAGTTGTAGTGATACCAACCGACACTGTCTACGGGATTGCCGCCGATGCTTTTAGCCACAAAGGTGTCGAATTGCTTTTGAGCACCAAGGGCAGAGATAAAACTGCACCTCCACCGGTGCTTATTCCTAAGGTTGAGACACTGTCAGCCCTGGCTGCTGATTTACCCTTGGTAGCAAACCAGTTGGCGGCCGCATTTTGGCCGGGCGCCCTAACTCTTGTGCTAAAGGCCCAACAGTCTCTTGATTGGGATTTAGGTGAAACCAGGGGCACGGTAGCACTCCGCGTGCCAGATCACAAAATTACTCTCGCGCTACTGGAAGATGTTGGACCCTTGGCTGTTTCTAGCGCCAATACAACTGGAAAACCGGCAGCAGTAAATGCCCAACAGGCCGTTGATTATTTCGGTGATTCGGTGCCTGTTTACCTTGACGGTGGTGGCTCGCCAAAGGGTGAAGCGTCGACGATCCTTGACTTGACGCAGGTGCGCGATGGCGAGGCAATTCGAGTTGTTAGAAAAGGAGCTATCTCACTGGAGCGGATTCGCAGCATTATCGGTGATGTGGAGCTAGAGGTCGACTAGTGCGGGCTTATCTGCTGGTAGCACTAATCACCGCGGTGGTTAGCTACTTGGCGACCTGGGGCGTCAGGTTTCTCGCAAAAAAATACGATATACACCCGGCAATTCGTGAGCGGGATGTCCACAAAAATCCAACCCCAAGAATTGGTGGAATTGCCCTTTTTATATCGATAGTTGCAGGAATTGTGACTGCCGGCAGCTTTGGCTGGTTCGAGTCGGTGTTTCAAAACCCGGGACCTATCTGGGCAATCGTTGGAGCTGGCGGCCTGATCATGGTCATCGGCTTACTGGATGACCTCATTGAGCTTGACTGGACCGCGAAAATGGGTGGCCAGATGGCTGCCGCCTGGATTCTCGCCTCCGGCGGGGTGCAGATAGTTTCGCTTCCAATCGGCGGCCTGACAGTGGGCAGTTTTGGGGTGTCACTGGCGATAACAGTTTTTGTAGTTGTTCTGGTGATGAATGCCGTGAACTTTATTGATGGCCTTGATGGCCTTGCCGCCGGAGTTGTCGGAATCGGAACTCTGACCTTTTTTGTTTACACCTATCTTCTTGCACAGCAAGCTTCACCAACCAACTACTTTTCAACCGCGGGCATGCTTTCGGCGGTGGTGCTTGGGGCAATCGCAGGCTTTTTACCTCATAACTTCAGCCCGGCGAAGATTTTCATGGGTGATTCTGGGGCAATGTTGCTTGGGCTAATGATGGCTGCAAGTGCAATTGCGGTGACCGGATCAATTGACCCGGCCACTGTTACCAGCAGTGACCTATTACCGGCGTTGATTCCACTGGTGCTGCCGGTATTTATTCTGCTGCTTCCACTTCTTGATTTGCTTCTCGCAGTCGTTCGAAGGCTGAGGCGCGGTAAGTCGCCCTTTGCTGCTGACAGCGAGCATCTTCATCATCAACTTCAGGGTCTCGGTCACAGCCACCGAGGAGCAGTCCTGGTGTTCTATCACTGGACCACATTGGTTTCCGTTTCGATGTTGCTATTTTTCTGGCTTGAGCCTGCGATTGTCATTATTGTCTTCGGTGCCTGGATGATTCTTGCGCTAATCCACACCTATTCGCCAGCATTCAAACGAGTGACCAAATCAAGGAGAAAAGTTGAAAGCCGATAGTTCCGATAAGACCTTTTCAAGGGCACTCAAGCTAACCGGTGGACTTGCCGGTCTGATCGCAATCGTTGGGTCGCTGATTGGATTCTTGAGCTCGGGTTTGGCAGGAGTCCTGGCTGCACTGATCGGAGCGGGTGTTGCCACGATTTTTGGCCTAATGACAATTCTTAGTGTTTGGATTGGTGGCAAATTGCCCCTGAATGGGTTTTATGCTGTCGTACTCGGCGGCTGGTTGATTAAGTTTCTGGTTTTTGCCGCAGTGTTGTTGGGGCTTCAGGGCGCAGAAGCGTTTGACGGACCAGTATTTTTCTTTGCAGTCGTAGCGACGGTGCTTGGCGGCCTGGCAATTGATTCATGGCTGGTCCTAAAGGGGCGTACGCCAACGGTTGGCGAATAGGCATCTTTTTTGAAAATTCGGTGACCGAAGCACTCTCAAGCCTATAAACTTTATAGAAATCCATGATCATCTCGCGCGGCTGAAAACTGTGCCCGGACCAGGAGAACGAAGCTGTTTAGTGTGTTGAGCCTTGTCAGGGCGGAGGAAGGCGAGTTTAGTCCTCCGACGATTTTCGAGTTCTATCCAGAAATCGTCCTTTTCGCAGACACGCCCTTTGCAATCAACCGGATCATGATGATCCGATTGATCGTGATGGTCCTACTCATCGTGATTTTTTGGCTCTGGACATCTAAGTTCAACAGGGCAGTAAAGACTGGCAATGTTGTTCCGGGTCGCTTCCAGCTCCTCGGAGAGATGGCGCTGAACTTTGTTCGCAAGAGCATCGCCCATGATCAACTGGGAGAAAAAGACGGCGAGCGATTCCTCCCGCTTCTCACAACCATGTTCTTCATGGTGCTTGGTATGAACATCACTGGAATCATTCCTTTTGCAAACATCGCAGGAACATCTGTAATCGGCATCCCTCTGGTTCTAGCTGCCGCCGCCTACGTGACTTTTATTTATGCGGGCGTCAAAAAGCACGGAATCAAGTTCTTCAAAAACGCCCTTTTCCCTTCGGGTGTTCCGCCGGCCTTCTACATTCTGGTTACTCCGATCGAATTGCTTTCGACATTCATCCTTCGCCCAGTAACACTTGCGCTGCGTCTGTTGATGAACATGATTGCCGGTCACTTGCTGCTTGTGCTGTGTTTCTCAGCAACCCAGTTCTTCTTTTTCCAGGCAGGCGGCCTGCTTTCACTATTTGGAGCCGGAACATTGCTGTTTGGTTTCGCGTTTACCCTCTTTGAGATTCTCGTGTCTGTTTTGCAGGCTTACGTATTTACACTTCTGACCACTGTCTACATCCAGTTGGCATTGGCAGACGAACACTAAACCCCCACGGAAGGAAATAAAGTGGACGCAGTAAACATCGCCGAACTATCCGGCAACATCGCAGTAGTTGGCTACGGCCTGGCTGCAATCGGTCCAGGAATTGGTGTAGGACTGGTGGTTTCAAAGACCATCGAATCCATCGCACGCCAGCCAGAGCTAGCGGGAAGGCTACAGGTCACAATGTGGCTCGGTATCGCTTTCACTGAGGCTCTCGCCCTGATCGGTCTAGCGACCCCATTCATCTTCACCTAAGAAAGCGATAACAGAATGATTTCCAGAATTCTTGTAGCCGCAGCACCAGAGGGAGCGGAAGCCCCGAACCCTCTGCTGCCGGCTGACTATGACATTCTCTGGTCTTCAGTTGTCTTCGTTGTGTTGCTGGTCTTCTTCTGGTTCAAGGTCCTGCCTGGATTCAAAAGGATGCTAGACGAACGAGCAAAGGCGATCGAGGGAAGGTTGGCTGATGCAGAAGCCGCGCAAAAGGCAGCCGAGGAGCGAACTCAAGAGGTTGAAGCCGACAAGGCCCAGCTTCGCGCTGAGTCCTCTTCGATTCGTGAGGAAGCCAGAGCTGAGGGCGCTGCGATCCTGTCAGAGCTAAAGCAGCAGGCAGCTAAGGACGCGGAACGACTAGCCGAATCTTCGAAGGCAACGCTTACAGCAGAGCGCGATTCTGCTGCCAACGCACTGCGCGGTGAAATCGGAGCATTGGCAATCGAGCTTGCATCAAGAATCGTTGGCGAAAAACTAGCCGACGACAAGGTTGCAAACCGAGTGGTAGACGAGTTCATCGCAGAACTAGAAGGCAAGAAGGCGAAGTAAAAGTGGCATCAAGCACGAGGCAATCAAGGCTTATGGCCGAGCAGGAATTAGACAAGCTCGGTGGACTTAGCTTGGCCTTGGCGCGCGAACTTTTTGCTGCTTCAAATGCTCTTCTGTCTTCGCCACAACTTCGCTCTGCGCTGTCGGACCCTTCCGCCGATGCAGCAGGGAAGAACCAGCTGGTTGCAAAAGTGTTTGGACCGAAGCTTTCCGAGCAGAGCGTCGCTCTGATTGGCAAGATGGCTCAAATGCGCTGGTCAGCCACCAGGGACATGGCTTTGGCTGCGGAGGCACTCGGAGTTAGGGCTGCTGCCGCTTCTTCTATGGACATGGACACAGTTCAAGCCGAAATGTTTGAAGTTGGACAGGTAGTTTCTTCAGACCCGGAATTGGAATTGGCACTGTCTTCCACTAGAGCTTCCCTCGAGGCGAAAATTACGCTGGTTCAGAGGCTTTTGAGTGATAAGGCCAGCGAGACCACTTCGATTCTTGCAGTCCAGGCCGTTTACTCCAGAACTTTCAAGCGCTTTGCTGAAGTTCTCGAGCAGTACGGCATGTGGATTGCGGAATTTGCAGGGGAGTCTGTCGCCCACGTACGTGCATCAAGGGAACTCTCCAGTCAGCAGCTGGAGAAGCTTTCCACCGCACTATCCAAGGCATTCGGTCGAGAACTTCAACTGAATGTCGAGATTGATCAAGAAATAATCGGTGGGCTTCATATCACCGTGAACGGCGAGGTCATTGACGCGACCGTTCTATCAAAACTTCAAAACGCAAGATTGCAACTCGGTTGAGTTGAAACCAACAAGTAAGCAGAGGAACCAATGTCAGAGCTAAAGATCAACCCGAATGAGATTCGGGATGCCCTGAAGGACTTCGTTTCGTCCTATGAGTCAAAGGGCACCGACAAGCAAGAGGTCGGCTACGTCACAGACGCTGCCGACGGTATTGCCCACGTAGAGGGTTTGCCATCCGCGATGGCAAACGAGCTACTCAAGTTTGCCGATGGCACGCTGGGTCTTGCTCTGAACCTCGACGAACGTGAAATCGGTGTTGTAATCCTCGGTGAGTTCGGAGGCATTGAGCAGGGCATGGAGGTTCACCGCACCGGTGAAGTTCTGTCGGTTCCTGTAGGTGACGGCTTCATGGGCCGCGTTGTGGACCCACTGGGTAACCCAATCGACGGTCTTGGCGAAATTAAGGCCGATGGTCGTCGTGCTCTTGAGCTCCAGGCCCCAGGTGTTATGGATCGTAAGTCAGTTCACGAGCCACTTCAGACCGGTATCAAGGCCATTGACGCCATGATCCCAGTTGGTCGTGGACAACGCCAGTTGATCATTGGTGACCGTCAGACCGGAAAGACTGCGATTGCCGTTGACGCGATTATTAACCAGGTTGAAAACTGGAAGACCAACGACCCAGACAAGCAGGTGCGCTGCATCTACGTGGCGATCGGTCAAAAAGGTTCAACAATTGCCGGTGTCCGTGGTGCTTTGGAAGAAGCCGGTGCGATGGAGTACACCACAATCGTGGCATCTCCAGCCTCCGACGCAGCTGGTTTCAAATATCTAGCCCCTTATACCGGTAGCGCCATTGGGCAGCACTGGATGTATGCCGGCAAGCACGTTCTTATTGTCTTTGATGACCTGAGCAAGCAGGCTGAGGCCTACCGCTCGGTTTCATTGCTACTTCGTAGGCCACCAGGGCGCGAGGCTTACCCGGGTGACGTCTTCTACTTGCACTCCAGGTTGCTGGAGCGCTGCGCCAAGCTTTCTGATGCAATGGGTGCCGGTTCAATGACTGGTCTACCAATCGTTGAGACCAAGGCGAACGATGTTTCTGCATTCATTCCGACCAACGTGATTTCGATTACAGACGGTCAGATCTTCTTGCAGTCAGACCTATTCAACGCGAACCAACGACCTGCTATTGACGTAGGTATCTCGGTTTCTCGTGTTGGTGGTGCTGCTCAGCAGAAGGGCATCAAGAAAGTCTCAGGAACGCTGAAGCTAGAGCTTGCTCAGTACCGGGCGCTTGAAGCCTTCGCAATGTTCGCGTCTGACCTAGATGCCGCAAGCCGCAAGCAGTTGGCTCGTGGCGCAAGGCTTACCGAGCTATTGAAGCAGCCACAGTATTCGCCGTATCCAGTAGAAGACCAGACGGTTTCGATTTGGGCTGGTACTGCAGGCCTACTAGATGAGCTTCCGGTGGAAGACATTTTGAGGTTCGAGCAGGAATTCCTGGACTATGTCAGACGTAATTCAAAGGCTCTGACTACCATTCGCGAAACTCAGAAGCTGGAAGATGACACCGTCAACGAGCTTCAAAAGGCGATGGACCAGTTCAAGAAAATGTTCCAGCTCCACACCGGAGAGCCACTTATTGGTTCCGGTAAGGAAAACGTTGAAGCACTAGCTGATGACGAAATTGATCAAGAGAAGATCGTTCGCCAAAAGCGATAGGGAATAGGTAAGGGTTAGGTTATGGGATCGCAACTTCGGGTCTATAGGCAGAAAATTAGGTCTGCCAAGACGACCAAGAAGATTACCCGTGCCATGGAGCTAATCTCGGCATCGAGAATCCAGAAGGCACAGCAGCGCGTTACCGCGTCTAATCCATATACCCGCGCCGTTAACAAAGCCGTTTCAGCTGTCGCAACCTATTCAGACGTTGATCACCCGCTCACTCGCAAGATTGAGAACCCGACCAGGGCTGCAATCGTCATCTTCACAGCTGACCGTGGTCTCGCAGGAGCGTTTTCGTCGTCCGTTTTGAAAGAAGCGGATCAGTTGACCAAGAGGCTGAACGACCAGGGTCAAGAAGTGCTGTATTACCTGGTCGGTCGAAAAGCTGTTGCCAACTTTAAGTTCCGTCAGCGAGCCAGTCAGAGGGAGTGGACCGGTGGAACAGATGTTCCAACTCTGGAAACAGCGCGCGAAATTGCAGCTGAAATAACAGAGCTGTTCATCAAGGCAACCGAGGACGGCGGTGTTGACCGAATTTATTTGGTTGGCAACCAGTTCGTGTCGATGATGGTTCAAGAACCAAACACCACCAGGTTGTTGCCTCTTGAGATTGTCGAGCAAGAAGCAGAGGCAGACGAAGTTCACCCGCTTTATGAATTCGAGCCTGAGGTAGACAAGGTGCTCGATGCTTTGCTTCCTGTTTATATTGAGAACCGCATCTATAACAAGATGCTTCAATCGGCGGCTGCGGAGCACGCTGCAAGGCAAAAGGCAATGAAGAGCGCTACAGACAACGCTGAGAAACTAATTCTGAACTACACCAGGCTTGCCAACCAGGCACGTCAGGCAGAGATCACCCAGCAGATTTCGGAAATTGTTGGAGGCGCAGACGCGCTTTCAACGGTGTCCGAGGACTAAGAGAGAGAAAGCAAATGGCCGAGAGCACAAAGACCGCAACGGGTCGTATCGCACGAGTCAACGGACCGGTGGTAGACATCGAGTTCCCGCACGACTCCATCCCGGATATCTATAACGCGCTGACCACTGAGGTGGCCTTCGGCGACCAGAAGAGCACATTGACTCTTGAGGTTGCTCAGCACCTAGGTGACGACTTGGTCAGGGCGATTGCCATGCAGCCAACCGATGGTTTGGTTAGAGGTGGCCAGGTACACGACTCCGGCAACCCAATCATGGTGCCAGTAGGTGACGTTACTAAGGGCAAGGTTTTCAACGTTTTGGGCGAAATTCTTAACGGAAAGCCTGGTGAAAAATTTGACATCAAGGAGCGGTGGCCAATCCACCGCACGCCACCAGCCTTCGACCAGCTTGAGTCCAAGACTCAAATGTTCGAAACGGGTATTAAGGTCATCGACCTGCTAACCCCTTATGTGCAGGGTGGAAAAATTGGTCTATTCGGTGGAGCCGGTGTTGGTAAGACCGTTTTGATTCAGGAGATGATTTATCGCGTGGCGGAAAACCACGATGGTGTGTCTGTATTCGCCGGTGTTGGTGAGCGTACTCGTGAGGGTAACGACCTAATCGAGGAAATGGATGAAGCCGGAGTTTTGGAAAAGACCGCCCTGGTCTTTGGCCAGATGGATGAGCCACCTGGGACCCGTTTGCGTGTGGCTTTGTCAGCTTTGACAATGGCGGAGTACTTCCGTGACGTGCAGGGGCAGGATGTGCTGTTGTTCATTGACAACATCTTCCGTTTTACTCAGGCCGGCGCTGAGGTTTCAACACTTCTAGGCCGTATGCCATCAGCCGTTGGTTACCAGCCAAACCTTGCAGATGAGATGGGGCTTCTACAGGAGCGCATCACTTCGACCAAGGGTCACTCGATCACTTCACTGCAGGCCATTTACGTTCCCGCTGATGACTACACCGACCCGGCCCCGGCAACTACCTTCGCTCACCTGGACGCAACCACAGAGCTAAGCCGTGAAATTGCTTCTCGTGGTCTGTATCCAGCTGTGGACCCGTTGACCTCTACCTCTCGTATTTTGAGCGCTGCCTACCTGGGTGAAGAACACTACAACACGGCAATCAGGGTCAAGGCAATCCTTCAGAAGAACAAGGAACTTCAAGAGATCATCGCAATTTTGGGTGTTGAGGAGCTTTCTGAGGAAGACAAGATCACAGTTTCAAGGGCTCGACGTATGGAGCAGTTCTTGAGCCAGAATACCTTCATGGCCACCAAGTTCACCGGCGTGCCGGGCTCTACTGTTCCACTGAAGGACACAATCGAAGGCTTCACAATGATTGCTGATGGCGACCTGGACCATGTCCCAGAGCAGGCCTTCTACAACTGCGGTGGCATTGACGATGTGATGAAGGCATACGAGCGCATCAAGAAGGACATTGGCTAGTGTCAAACCTTATTCAGGTAAACCTTGTCGCCGCGGACCGCGAAATTTGGTCCGGTGAGGCGTCAATGGTTATTGCCAAAACCTCTGAGGGCGAGATTGGATTGCTAGCGGGCCATGAGCCAATGCTTGCTATCTTGATTCCCGGCTCAATCAGGGTGACTACGGCCGATGGTGAAAAGGTTGTAGCCGAGACTGAAGCCGGTGGATTCTTGTCGATGGAGCATGACACCTTGACCCTTGTGGTCAGGGATGCCCACCTAGTCAGCTAATTGCTAGTTTTACTGCCGCCGTCGGAGACTAAGCGTCCTGGCGGCGTTGGTGTATCCGTAGATAGAGCTGCCATCATATGGGCGGCGCTAGATCCGGCAAGGCAAATGGTTATCGATAGCCTGCTAAAACTTTGTGCCGATCCGGATCTGGCCGCAAAAAGACTAAAGCTTGGCAAGAAAAGCATCGGGGATATAGCGGCAAACCTTGAAATAATGACATCTGGCACCATGCCAGCCCTTCGCCGCTATACCGGCACCCTCTACGATGCACTTGGCTTCGAAACGCTCTCGGAGCAGGCCATCAAAAGAGCTAGCGACCAGCTGTTTATTCAATCCGCACTTTTTGGATTAGTGCCGGCGATGGAGCAAATTCCCTATTACCGGCTTTCCGCGGGTACGTCACTACCTGGGGTTGTACTGGCTGAGATTTGGAAAGAGGCTCACGCGGCAGTTTGGCCAAGACTTGAAGGAGAAGTGCTGGACATGCGCTCGAAGGCCTACGTGGCCATTAACCCGGTTTCAGAGACCAAAACAACCTATTTCGTTGAGGTTCTTGACGCTGGAAGCGGCAGAGCACTGAATCACTTCAACAAGAAGGCCAAAGGCGCATTTGCAAGATCAATTCTAGAAAATGGCATGGAACAAATTGGAGACGCAGAAGCAGTTGCAGCTAAGGCTGGACTTGCGGTGAGGCTTGATGGCAAGAGGCTAGAGCTTTTGGTGCCTAAGGGTTTCTAGTCAACCATTAGAGGCGGCTCGTCGATTTCTCGAATACCGTCCATGGGCATGATTTGAATTGGCTCGGGTAGCTCAATAACTCCATCTTCTAGAGAAATGATTGAGTCAAACCAGCCCTGATCGTTGTAGAGGATGTAGCCGGGAACTAGCCAGTAGTTTCCCTGAGAGTCCCAAACCGTGAGCATCATAGTGTCTGAGCTTGTGACCGTGAGCTGAACAATTTCGGGCTCATAATTCTCGGAAGGGTCCTGATCAGCAGGCATTGAGGTGTCCGCCGCTGTGCCATCTTCAGAGATTGGTTCCGGTTCGCTGACGGTGGGTTGCTCCTCGGAACTGGCTATGCCCTCTGAACGCGCCTCAACAACTCCTGAGTAATCGAGAGTTCTGTAAAAGCTATCCGGTGGGCCTCCAAACCAGCGACCATCGGAAATCCTTGCTACTGCATTAAGCGCGGAGATCGTATCGAATTGACCGCGATCAACTAGCTCAAAGCTGTGTGAAGAAAAATAAGATAACTCACCATTCATACCCCAGCTGAGGTATGTCCAGGCACCCGTGTCAATTCCGTTTGAAAGGTAAGGAAGCGACACGTAGGCACCCCAGTCGTCTCGGTAAACCTCAAAGCTGCTGGGCTCAAACTCTTGCCCGGTCAATCTCAGCAATTCAACTGTTGTGGCTCGCAACTGGTCAACGGTTGGGATAAGTTCTGGGGTTAGGGTCGGTTCACAGTAGGACGCCTCTAAATCTGACTCATCCCGGGTGTCTTGATCGGTGCAAACATAATTAGCTTCCGACCAGTTCGAATAGCTCCAGCTTCCAGTGCCGGACCAGTAGGTATTCATGTTTGCATTTCCGTCGATAATCGAGTAACTAGGATATTGATCGTCTGACCACTCATCCCGCACAGGTTCGCCGCTAAGTCCAAAAACTTTGGCCATCGCACTAAGAAGGTCAATCGGATCCCCAATAAGCCTTCCCTGATAAACAGTTCCAGTTCCAGTTTGATTGCTCAGGTCCGGGCCGGCACTGTATTCATAGATTGACCATCCGGGCCAATACATCATGTCATCTGCTACTCCAAGAGAGCTCTCGGAAGTTGCGCTCGTCTTTGAGCTACCGCTATTGGCATCAGCCACTGTAAAAAGTGGAGCGGGGGCAAGGAATTGGGGGAGCACCAGAGAAAGAGCTAGAGCACTTGCCCCAGCTGCTCCGGCACCTGCCAGGAATCTTGCTTGCTTGAAGCCGAAGAGCGGCTTTGTCTTCCCAGTGGCTGCCCTGGCAACAACGGTTGCATTTAGGTCCGGCGCTGCGGAGGCTGGGTCAGCGGCCTGAAGTCTTTTTTGAAGTTCAGAGTTATCGTTCATAATCAATAGGCGTAGTCAGCTACGCTATATTTTCATTGGAAAGCAAAAGTTTTAGTTTTTGTTTCGCTCGGGTAAGTCTGATTGCCGCAGCATTCTCGCTCATCTCCAATACTTTCCCGAGGTCACTGTTACTCAGGCCTTCAAGGCTCCAGAGCGCTATTACCTCCCTCTCCTTGGCCGTGAGCTTGCTAAATGCTTCACCGAGTTCAACATCTGCAAGAGCTATCGACTCGGCTGATGGCGCCGCTGTCGGCTCAGCGAGGCGAGCAAGAATGGCGTTCCTTGCTGATTGCTTTCGGTGTCTATTGGAAACTAGGTATCTAGCGGACTTATACAGCCACGGCAGTTCGAGCCCTTCAGGAATCCGATCCCTTTTTGACCAGGCAAGTTCAAAAAGGTCACCGGCAATATCTTCAACCTCGTCAAAGGGGAGACGTCTGGCCAGATAGGCATTGACCTTTGGCAGGTAACTGCGATATAGGCTGTTGAATTCTTCCGGCGACATCATGCTCCTCTACCTAGATAATGTAGCGAAGAGGCAGTAATTTTCAGGCCGCTAGAAAGCAATTAGGGGAGTGGCTTTTCACAATGCCGGTTGATTGCATTAGTGCATACATGGTGGTTGACCCAACGAATTTGAACCCCAGTCTCTTTAGCTCTTTACTGAGGGCATCTGATTCGATACTGGTTGTGGCTTTGCTTGCGTCAATTCCTGGAACTCGGGCCCTAATCTCATAGGACCAAAAAAGATTTGTCAGGTCGATGTCTTGGTTCAGGATGACTTGAGCATTTGAAATTGCCGCCTGAATTTTGCCTCGGTGTCTAATGATGCCGGCATTTTGCATCAGAGACCCAATCTTTTCCTCATCAAAGGCAGCAACTTTGTTCAGTTCGAAATTTTCAAATGCTCTTCTGAATTCTTCCCGCTTTTTCAGAATTGTCAGCCAGCTCAGGCCTGCCTGGAAACCCTCGAGGGAAATCTTCTCAAACAGGTTGCGTTGTCCGGTGAGCTTCCGACCCCACTCGTTATCGTGGTAGTCGATGTAGATCTGGTCGTTTGTGACCCAGCTGCAGCGCTTTCGGTCAGACGAGATGATGTGCCGGTTCATTCTTTGTAGTCGATTTGTTCGAAGTTCAACAGCCAACGCTTGGTGGCGATACCCTCGCCGCCGGAATATCCTGTGATCTTCCGTTGAGAGCCGAGAACCCGATGGCATCCGATTAGAAGTGGTACCGGATTTGCGCCCACCGCGCCCCCAACTGCCCTGACCGCCTTCGGGTTGTCAATAGCTGAGGCAATGTCGGCATAGGTCTTTTGCTCGCCAAATTTGAGCTTAGAAATCTGGTCCCAGACATGCTGTTGAAACTGAGTTCCTTGAATATCCAGCGGAACCCGAAATGATTTATTACTCCCGGCAAAATACTCTGATAGCTGGTCGGCAGCATCAAGAGCAAACTTATGCGCCTTGGCTGAGGATGAAAATTCCACTCTGGAAATAGTGCCCACCAGAATCTGCAGTTCGGCAACTCCTTTATCGGTGGTGCCGATGGCGATTTTCCCTATCGGTGAATTCATCACCTTGAGTGCGAGTAGTTCTGTCATACCCAACAGTATTGCAAACCCGTGGCAGTCTTTATGGACCCGATATTTTGCTTGTGGAAAACCAAGTGCTAGATACGCTTACCCGCTTCAGTCAGCACTTTCCTCAAGATTTGTTCAATGTCATCGAATTCAGCCGGGCCCATAGTAAGCGGCGGCGCGATCTGGACAACCGGGTCGCCGCGGTCATCGGCACGGCAATAGAGCCCCGCTTCGTAAATGGCGCCGTTCAAGAAACCTCTCAAAAGCTTCTCTGATTCTGCCCTTGTAAATGTTTCTTTGGTCTTTTTGTCTTTAACTAGTTCAATGGCAAAGAAGTAGCCATCGCCTCTCACGTCCCCAACTATTGGCAGGTCCATAAGTTTTTCGAGGGTTTTTCTCAAAATCGGTGAATTAGTGCGGACATTGTCCACAACTTTCTCGTTTTCATAAATTTCCAGGTTTGCCAGCGCCACAGCGCAGGCAACCGGGTGAGCGGCAAAGGTATAGCCGTGGGCGAAGGTCGCGGTCCCCTCTTTGAATGGTTCGAAGTATTTGTCTTTCACAAATAGCGCTCCGAGCGGAGCAGCACCTGAGGTGATCGCCTTGGCTGTGACCATCATGTCGGGGTTGATTTCGTAGCGCTGAGAGCCAAACATCTCACCGGACCTGCCATAACCGGTGATCGTCTCGTCGGCAACCAGAATCACATCGTACTTATCGCAGATCTCTCGAATCCTTTTGAAGTAGCTCTTGGGAGCAGTGAAGCAACCGCCAGCGTTTTGGATTGGTTCCACAAAAAACGCGGCAACCGTGTCTGCTCCTTCAAACAGAATCACTTCTTCTAAGCGGTTGGCTGCCCAGAGTGCGAACTCATCCTCGGTCTTGAATTCGGACCCAGCTCGATACCAGTTATTGCTCGGGATTCTGAAGGTGGATGGCACAAGCGGCTCAAACATTTGCTTAAAAGCTGCGATTCCTGTTATTGAAAGTGCTCCGTGGCTCGTGCCATGGTAGGCGGTCTGCCTCGAGATGACCTTGGTTTTCATTGGCTTACCGGTCATCTTGAAATACTGCTTTGCAATTTTCCAGGCCGACTCAACGCCGTCGCCGCCGCCGGTGGTGAAAAAGATTCTATCTAGTCCTCTAGGTGCTATCGAGACAAGCTTTTCGGCAAGCTCAACCGCTCTTGGGTGGGCATATGACCAAAGCGGCATGAAATCCAGTTCCATGGTTTGTTTCGCAGCTGCATCCGCTAGTTCCTGACGACCGTGACCAATGTTTGAGGTAAAAAGACCCGAAAGCCCATCGATCACTCGCTTGCCTTTTGAGTCGATGAGATGGTGACCTTCGCCTCTTGAGATGATGACCATGTCGTTCTGGTTGTAACTGCTGTGCCGAGTGAAGTGCATCCAAAGATGCTTCTTTGCACTTGCCTGCAAGTCCTGCTCTTGAATGGTTTCGCCAGCCTTTAGCGCCGCCACAATCGGGTAATCGGCATGCGTATGCTTACTCGCGAGCTTGCGAGCGGTCAACAGTCGCTTGATGGCACCTGGCTTTTTACTGTCTTGAATTGCCATTACGTTCCAGCTTTCATCTGGTTCCCCAGTTGTAGTGTTGTTTCTCAAGTTTTAGGTAGACAAAAGATTCGGCGGAAATTACCCCGGGAAGGGCTCTGATCTCTGAGTTTATAAGCTTTAGGAGGTGATCATCGTCTTCGCAAACAGCTTCGACCATTACATCAAAGCTGCCGGCCGTGAGCACCACATAATCAACAGAAGAAATCTTTGCGAGTTCTCTGGCAACCATTCCTGAGTCCCCAGAGCATTTGATGCCAATCATGGCTTGTCTCGAAAAACCAAGGACCAAGGGGTCTGTCACGGCAACAATTTGCAGCACTTTACTTTCGGTTAGTTTCTGCACTCGCTGCCGTACCGCTGCTTCTGAAAGGCCAACTACTTTGCCTATTTCGGCATAGGATTTTCTACCGTCATGCTGGAGTTCCTCGACTATCAGCTTTGATATTTCATCGAGGTGTGACTTTCGGGTCCGAAGCGTCTTGGACATATGTCGAGTATGCCACTTTCTAAGAGCGAATAGCCAGCAATCCGCAGTTTATTTATCGTTTGGTTACGAAATCGGCAGAGTTTGTTATTTTGACTATCGAAATCCAAGTTTCAGGTTTAGAGTCTGAAGTATTATCTGAACTAGGAGTGGCAAAGTGGCCGTCAAGAAACTGCAGAACTTCGTCGGAGGCAAGTACCAAAGCCCGACAAGCGATAAAACCAGCGATGTAATCAATCCTTCTACTGCCGAGGTCTACGCCCATGCACCGGTTTCCTCGGCCAAAGATGTTGATGCGGCATATCAGGTTGCCGCCAAGGCATTCGAAACCTGGGGTCAGACCACTCCATCTGAGCGCCAACTAGCACTTTTTAGAATCGCAGATGCGCTCGAGGCCAGAGCTGAAGAAGCCGCCGATGTTGAGAGCGAGAACACCGGTAAGCCAAGAACTACTCTGGTTGATTACGAAATAGGTCCCTCCGTAGATCAAATTCGGTTCTTTGCAGGAGCTGCGCGGAATCTTGAAGGTCGCGCGACCGCGGAGTATATGGCTGACCACACCTCTTCGATTCGGAGAGAGCCAATCGGTGTTATCGGTCAGGTAACGCCATGGAACTATCCACTGAACATGGCGGTCTGGAAGTTTGCACCTGCGATTGCGGCAGGAAACACCATTGTTCTGAAGCCATCTGATACCACCCCCGCCTCTACGCTTCTGCTCGCCGAGATTGCGAGCGAGTTTTTGCCAGAAGGCGTTTTCAATGTTGTGACCGGAGATCGTGACACCGGAAGGGCAATGGTTGAAAACCAGATTCCTCAAATGGTTTCGATTACCGGTTCTGTAAGAGCTGGAATGGAAGTGGCAAAGAGTGCAGCAACTGACCTAAAGAGGGTGCACCTGGAGCTCGGCGGCAAGGCCCCGGTAATCGTCTTTGCTGATGCCAACTTTGAGCAGGCAGCAGCCGGCATTGTCGCGGCGGGTTTCTTTAACGCAGGTCAAGATTGCACAGCTGCGACAAGGCTGTTAGTTCAAGAGAGTGGCTATGACGATTTCATGGCGGCACTGCTAGCCGAGGTCAAGCTCAACGCGAAGGTTGGAATGCCAAACGAACCAGACATCCTGTTTGGGCCGCTGAATAACGCAGGTCAGCTGGAGCGAGTTCAAGGCTTCGTCGACCGGCTTCCAGATCACGCAAGAATCGAAACCGGTGGAGCCAAGATTGCCGGCAGCGGTTACTTCATGGAGCCAACTGTCCTGTCTGGTTTCAAGCAGACTGATGAGCACATCCAGGATGAAATTTTTGGACCCGTTCTGACGGTGCAGAAATTTAGTGACGACGCTCAGGCGTTGAAATGGGCCAACGATGTTCGCTACGGGCTGGCATCTTCGGTTTGGACCACTAACCACACCAGGGCAATGCGTTTTGCCAAGTATTTGGATTTCGGAGCAGTGTGGATCAACACTCACATCCCACTAGTTGCGGAGATGCCGCATGGCGGCTTCAAGCACTCGGGATATGGCAAAGACCTTTCGCACTACGGCTTTGAGGATTACACGCGTTTGAAGCACGTTATGCACTACATCGGCGACTGAAGCAAAAGTTTAGATTCCGTTGACTAAATTCAGTGGAAACTATGCCAAACTTTCCCTAACGTTTAACAATCGAATAATCAGACAGCAGTAAAAGCAACAACCGCAACCAACGTGGAGCGGAACCTAAGGAGAATGCTATGAAGCGAGGATTACCTCAAGACCCAATGCTGGCCCAGCTAGTTCAAATGGCTAGACAGCACCAGATTTCTAGGCGAGCCGCTTTAGCCGGTGTCGGTGGTACTGCCGCTGCGTTGACTTTGGCGGGTTGCTCCGCTGCCGAGGAGGGCCTAGCTGCCGGAACCGATGTTTCAGACAGTGAAAAAGTTCTTGTTTGGCACAACTGGCCTGCCTACATGGACGAGGATGATGACGGCAACTATCCGACACTCCTTAGATTCCAAGAGCAGTCCGGCATTACTGTCGAGTACAGCCTTGAGATTGATGACAACGACACTTGGTACGCCAAGGTAAAAGACCAGCTAGAGCTTGGACAGGACGTCGGAGCCGATGTTGCCTGCCCAACAACTTGGATGGCGAACAGACTTCGCAACCTCGGATATATCCAGCCACTAGATAACACCAACATGCCAAATAAGGTCGCAAACCTTGCCCCTGGCTACACCGGTGGTTCAGAAGACCCAGATCGCGTTTACTCGATCCCATGGCAGGGCGGGTTTGCTGGCCTTGGATACAACAAGCAGGCTTATAAGGACGCAACCGGAAAAGATGCTCCTTCAACTGTCTCAGACCTTTGGGCAGCTGAACTAAAGGGTCGCGTTGGGCTATTGTCTGAAATGCGCGACACAGTAGGACTGGTTCTATTGAGTCAGGGTATCGACATCACCTCTTCCGACAGCCTCACCGAGGATGCCTTCAACGCAGCACTCGATGAGATCAAGGCTCAAATTGATGCCGGGCAGGTCTACAACGTCCGCGGAAACAGCTACCTGGACGACCTCACAACCGGAAACATCATCGCTGCCACCGCTTGGTCTGGAGATATCACCCTGATCAACTACGAGGCTGGAACCGACGAAGATCCAGAGCCATTTGGTTTTGTCTTCCCGGAGACCGGTGCAACCCTGTGGGCGGACGAGTTCATCGTTCCAATGGGTGCTACCCACAAGCGCAATGTCGAAGAACTAATTAACTACTACTACGACCCTGTAAACGCAGCTGAGCTTGCCCTATGGGTGAACTACATCACTCCAGTGGTTGGTGCCAAGGAGATTGCGGCGCAGGAGGATCCAGAATTGGCCGAAAACCAGCTGATCTTCCCGAACGCCGAGACTCTTTCAAAGAGCTTTGCCTTCCGCAGCTTGACAAGTCAGGAGGAGCAGCGCTTCTCGGCAGCTTGGCAGAACTTGCTTCTAGGCTCCTAGTTGGCAATTGATTTTGTCGCTCGAGGTCAAGACCTCGAACTAAAAGGCATTCGTAAAGAGTTCCCCGGCTTTGTTGCGGTCGATAACCTCGACCTCAAGATTCCAGCCGGGGAGTTCTTTGCTCTCTTGGGGCCCTCGGGCTGCGGCAAGACAACCACGCTTCGAATGATTGCAGGGCTCGAGAGCCCTAGCCAGGGCGAAATTCTGCTCGGTGGAAAAGACATCGCAGGCATGAAGCCGCACGAGCGTCCTGTGAACACGGTTTTTCAAAATTACGCGCTGTTTCCACACATGAGTGTTTTAGAGAACGTCGCGTTTGGTATTCGGCAGCGCAAGGTTGCCGAGCCGCTTCCGAAAGCCCAGCAGGCGCTTGCGATGGTTGAGCTTGAGCACCTGGCGCAAAGACGTCCACAGCAGCTCTCAGGTGGGCAGCAACAGCGAGTTGCCCTGGCTCGTGCGCTGGTCAACAGACCGTCACTGCTGCTGCTAGACGAGCCTCTTGGTGCACTGGATCTGAAACTGCGTAGGCAAATGCAGATTGAGCTAAAGGCTATCCAGATGGAAGTTGGCCTGACTTTTCTCCACGTAACTCACGACCAGGAAGAAGCCATGGACATGGCTGACACGGTTGCGGTTATGAATAACGGCAATATCGAGCAACTGGGAGCCCCGGAAGCACTTTACGAAAGACCAAAGACCGCATTTGTCGCCAAGTTCCTAGGTCAATCAAACATTTTTATTGGAAAAGTTGCAGAATCCAATTCTGAAACCACAAGCATCGATTTCAACGGCAAGAAGATTACCGGTCTAACCTCGAGGTCGGAAAAGCATTCGGGGAAGATCGCTATTGGAGTTAGGCCCGAGAAGACAAACTTCCACGCGGAAGAACCCTCAGCCACTTCAGGACTGAACGTCCTGGGTCCTGGCGAAATAACCGACATTCGATTCACTGGGGTTTCTAATCAGTATCAAATTGATATTCCAAATGTCGGCGAAATTACAGTCTTTGCGCAAAACGTTGGCAGGTCGCCGGTAATCGAACTTGGTGCCAAGGTGTTTGTTAGCTGGAAGGTGGAGCACAGCTTTGGGCTTGCAGACCTTCCCTCCGGAGCAGAAGAAGCCGAGTAATGGCATTCGTAGCATTTGGATCTCAGGCTCCCACCAAAGACCAGAATCCAAGAAAGGGCGGCCGGGTTGCGCTGTGGCTGTTGCTTCCAGGGCTCTTTTACCTAGCGCTATTTTTCATAACACCGCTGATTTCTCTGATCATCACTTCCCTGAAGCAACCAAGCCTTTCTGGAGGCATTGGAAGGTATGACCTTGGAATCGAGTTTGGCAACTACGCGTATGCCATTACGCAGTACGCACCTCAGATTTTTAGGTCCTTCAGCTTTGCTCTGCTGGCAACCGTTTTGGCGTTGGTAATCAGCTACCCAATTGCATACTTCATCGCGGTTAGGGCAAGGGATAGGCCGCTACTCAAAGGAATCTTACTCACGCTGGTCGTGGCACCGTTCTTCATCTCATTCCTGTTGCGAACATTCGCTTGGAAGCAGATATTTTCCAACGATTCCTTGATAGTGAATCTGCTGAAAGACGTTGGCATATTTGGGTCCGACAGCTACATTATTGGAACAAATTTTGCAGTTGTTTTTGGACTGGTTTATAACTTCATTCCTTTTATGACGCTCCCTATTTATGCAAACTTGGATCGTTTGGACCTGCGTCTGGTTGAAGCCGGTTCTGACCTATATGCAAGCCCGGCGAGAACATTCCGAAAGATTACATTTCCGCTTTCTATGCCCGGAATCATCTCGGGAACACTGCTCACCTTTATCCCAATCAGCGGTGATTACGTGGTCGCAAGCCGCGACTTCCTGGGTGGTCCAGATACGGCGATGATTGGAAACGTGGTGGAGGCTAACTTCCTCAGAATCCAGGATTATCCGACTGCGTCTGCGCTATCGGTAATGCTGATGGCGACTATCGTTATTTTGGTCTCTGCCTACGTGAAGCGAAGCGGAACGGATGACCTGCTATGACCAAGTTTTCTCTGGGCAGGTACCTACTGCCAACCTATGTGTTTTTGACTTTTCTATTCTTGATGATTCCCATCGGTTACACCTTCGTCTTTTCTTTTAATGACTCAATAAAATCCAACATCATCTGGCGCGGCTTCACCTGGGATAACTGGCTGAATGTTTGTGATCAGGCCGATGTTTGCAGTGCTTTTGGAAACTCTATTTTGATTGCGGTGACTGCAACGGTCATTGCCACCACACTGGGCACCATGATTGCAATTGCTCTTGTTCGCTATCGCTTCAAGTTCCGCAGTGCTACAAACCTGCTGCTGTTCTTGCCGCTAGCAACTCCTGAGGTTGTAATGGGTGCCGGCCTTGCGGCGCAGTTCTTGGATTTTGGTTGGGCCAAGGGCTTGTCCACGATCATCATCGCTCACGTAATGTTTACTCTCAGTTTTGTCGTCGTTACTGTCAAGGCTCGCGTTGCAACCCTCGATCCAGCCCTTGAAGAAGCTGGAAGAGATCTCTATGCAAGCCCGGCACAGGTCTTCAGGAAGATCACCTTCCCGCTGCTGCTGCCAGGAATCCTGGCTGCTTCCATGCTGGCCTTTGCCTTGAGTTTTGACGATTTCATAATCACGCAGTTCAACTCAGGTGCCGTTGGCACCTTTCCGAAGTTTGTTTACACCGCAGCTGCAAGGGGAATCCCTCCGGAGGCCAATGTGGTTGGTTCAGCGGTGTTCCTGGTTGCAATGGCAATCGTGATTTCTGTTCAGGTCAGGTCATCCCTGAAGCAGCGAAAATTAGCCAAACAGTAATTCAACGGCCGCCTGAAAATGCAGGCGGTGCTTTTCAACATCCTCAGAGGTAGTCGCGGGGGAACATAAAATCATGTTGTGAAAAGGCGTCATAAGGATGCCGCTGTTGATGGCATGAAGTTGAAGGAATTGGCCTAAATCGAAGTCTTCGGCCTGATGTGCCTCTGCTCCAGTCCGCGGAGCTTCAGCCCTAAAGCTGTACTCACCGCGGCATCCGATTCTGGAAACCTGCCAGTCGAGCTTGTAGTGATCAATTATGTCCTGGGTGTTTTGCTGCCACAAGGTAGCAAGCTCTTCCATTCGCTGAAAGTTTGATTCGATTAAAACCTCTTCGAGGGTTGCCCTAACTGCGGCCATTGAAAGAGCGTTGCCGGCAAGGGTACCTCCAACACCTCCAACATCGATGCTCTCAAGTTCAAGGCTTTCTGCGATGCGCGTGGCCAGATCAGAGGTAAACCCGAGTGCACCAACTGGCACCCCACCCCCAATTGTTTTTCCTAGAACCACGGCATCTGGTTTTAGATTGTCACGCTTGGTGATACCGCCAATGCCGGCTGAAAGGGTGTGGGTCTCATCAAGTGCGAAAATGACTCCGTATTTTTGGCAGAGTTCCTGAAGGCCTTCTAGATAGCCGTGTTCGGGCAGCACAATTCCGATGTTTGTCAGTCCCGGCTCAATCAACAGCAGAGCAACTTCACCGGATGCAAATGCCTGCTCAGCTGCTTCCAGGTCATTGAATGGCAGCGATACCGTGGTGTTTATAAGCTCTGTCGGCTTGCCGATGTTGTTCGGTCTTGAAACGGTGTTTCCCCCTTCGTCTAAGACGGCAAAGGTCTCGTCCACGCTTCCGTGATAGCAGTAATCGTGGACCGCAATTTTTTGCCTTCCGGTTACCTGGCGTGCAAATCTAATTAGGTGGCGGTTGGCATCGGTTGCACTGAGAGTGAATTGCCACTTGGGCACTCCAAAGCGTTCTGCCAAAATTTCGCCGTTTATTGCTGCATTTTTGGTTGGGAGCATAAAGGTGGAACCCTTTGCTATCTGCTGCTGAACAGCCTTGACAGTGGCATCAGGAGCATGTCCAGACATCGCACCGGTGTCACCAAGGCAGAAGTCAGTGAAATCGTTGCCATCTAGATCGGTGAAATGAGCCCCTTTGGCACTTTCGACATAGATCGGGAATGGACCAGGCCACTTAGCCATCCAGAGCATTGGCACGCCATTGAGCAGCGAAGCCTGTGCTGTCTGGTGGGCAATGGCCGAGGATGGATGCTTAGTAGCGTAAACGTTGACCTGATCTTGGAACAGCTTCGCCAAGTGCTCTCGGTCCTGATACTTCTGCATTGAAATGCGTTCCCTTGTTTTGTTTTTAAAGCTCTTGTGTTGTTGCGCTAGAGGCTGGCAAGGCCTTCTGCAAATACGTCCAGCGCGTCATGGAGAAGCTCATCTGAAATAGACAGCGGTGGCAACAGCCTGATGACATTCGAGTAGGTTCCGGCGTTCAGCAGCACAACACCGTTGGAATGGCAGTGCTTTAGCATCGCATCACTAGCTGGCTGGTTTGGGTTCAGTGTTCCTGGCTCGACGAATTCAACAGCTTGCATTGCCCCCACTCCGCGAACTTCACCGATCATTGGAAATTTGGTTTTCATTTCGTTCAAGCGCAGAGAAATGAGTTGACCGATTTCGGTCGCTCTTTCCAGCCAATTGCCTGTTTCAAACTGCTCCATTACTGCCACCGCCGCCGCAAGTGCAGTTGGGGACCCGCCGAAGGTTCCGCCAAGTCCACCCGCGTGAGCAGCGTCCATAATTTCAGCGCGGCCGACCACACCCGATAGCGGCATTCCACCGGCAATTCCCTTGGCAACTGTGACTAGGTCGGGCTCAAAGCCCTCTTCCCACTGACTGGCGAACCATTTTCCGGTTCTTGCCATGCCACTCTGAACCTCATCGGCAACCATGACGATGCCGTTTTCCGTGCACCAGGCTCCCAGGGTCCGCAGGAATCCAGGAGCTGGGACGATGAATCCAGCTTCACCTTGGATTGGTTCAATGAACAGTGCAGCCAGTTGCGTAGCGCCGACTCGTTTTTCTAAGTAGGTGATTGCTCTTGCGGCAGCTTGTTCGCCGGTTAGGCCCTCGGGATCCCTAAATGGGTAGCTCATAGGGGCGTGGTTCACGCTTCCAGGAAGCGGACCAAAACCGGTTGCATAGGGGTGTGCTTTGAAATTCATTGCCATGGTGAGGCTGGTCCGACCGTGGTATGCGTGATCAAAAACGGCGATTTCATGCCTGCCGGTTGCCCGCCTTGCAATCTTGACTGCATTTTCTACGGCCTCAGCACCGGAGTTAAAGAAGGCAGCCTTCTTGGCAAAAGATCCGGGGGAGTGCTTGATTAGAAGCTCGGCTGCTCGAACATACTTCTCGTAGGGAGTGACGGTAAACAAAGTGTGAGTAAAGGCAGCAACCTGTTTCTGAACCGCCTCAACCACTCCTTCATTTGTGTGACCAATGGTCACAACACCGATTCCTGTTCCCAGGTCAATCAGCTGATTGCCGTCGACATCCTTGAGGATCGCACCGTGGGCCTGCTCGATAAACGCCGGAAGCATTGTCCCCACTCCAGAAGACACTGCAGCGCTTCGCCGCTTCTGCAGTTCGGCAGATTTGGGACCCGGAATTACCGTTTTAAGAATTCGCTTTTGCTCGAGGCTCATGTACTCAATTCTAGATTCATCATGCCCGTTTTTGTGTTCCCAACGCGATTCCTCTGAAGAGCGTTCTAAGCTTTGGTAAATGCGCACTGTTTTAGTACTGGGCTCAACCGGCTCGGTGGGCACTCAGACTCTGGAGTTGATTCGGGCAAACCCTGACAAGTTCGAACTGGTTGGGATATCTGGGAACGCAAATGCTCAGCTCTTGGAATCTCAACGGGTCGAATTTTCGCTTCGCGAGGATGCTGTCGCGGTGGGCCCTAATCAGGCAGCCGAGCTTGCTGGCAGCATCGGCGCCGATGTCGTTGTCAATGGAATCACCGGGTCCGCAGGGCTTGGGGCAACACTTGCATCGCTACGGTCCGGCTCCAGGTTGGCGCTGGCGAATAAGGAATCGTTGATTGTCGGCGGCACGTTAGTTACTGACTTGGCTGAGAAGGACCAAATTCAGCCGGTTGATTCCGAACACTCTGCGATAGCACAGTGTTTGCTTTCAGGAGGCAAATCCGAGGTCGCGAGGTTGATTCTTACCGCTTCCGGGGGCCCGTTTCGTAACTGGTCGAGGAAAGAACTTGAGAGCGTAACTCCTGCCCAGGCCCTAAAGCACCCAACCTGGACCATGGGCAAGGTGATTACTACCAACTCTGCAACCTTGGTAAATAAAGGGTTGGAGGTCATCGAAGCCCACCTGCTATTTGGGCTCCCCTTCGATCAAATCGCGGTGACCGTTCATCGCCAGTCGATAGTGCATTCAATGGTTGAGTTTCATGACGGTTCAGTGATTGCGCAGGCCTCCGAACCAGACATGAAACTCGCTATCGGTTACGCAATGGGCTGGCCCGAGCGCTTGGCCGAGTCCACGACGCCGTTGGATTTCACCAGGGCACAGTCTTGGGACTTTGAACCTCTGGATGAAGAGATTTTCACTGCCGTAAAAATTGCGCGCCAGGTTGGGAAAGCGGGACTTACATTTCCCGCTGTCTACAACGCAGCCAACGAGGAAGCGGTTGAGGCGTTCCACGAGGGGAAACTTTCATTCCTGGGGATAACAGACATTATTGAAGCGGTGCTAAACATGCACACGGCAGAGGTTCTTAGCCTCGAGGCTGTGCTGGAGGCAGAGACCTGGGCACGCCAAGCAGCCAATTCGCTGATAGCAAAGCGCTAAGTGTGCCCCGATTGGTTAGCCTTATAACGTGATCGACATTCTCCTTTACCTTGCTGGAATTGCAGTGGTGCTCATCGGCATAGCGCTGTCAATTGGGTTGCATGAAATAGGTCACTTGGTTCCAGCGAAGATTTTCGGCATCCGGGTAAACCAATACATGGTTGGGTTTGGCCCAACGGTGAAATCATGGACCAGGGGAGACACCGAATACGGCATCAAGGCAATCCCGCTGGGTGGCTATATCTTGATGGCAGGAATGTATCCACCGGAATCAAGGCCCTATAGGGCCCCATTTGCCAATTGGATTAAAGAGGCAAGAAAGCAAGTTCGCGAGGGAATATCAGAGCTGGACGAAGATCGTCAGTTCTATAAGCTCTCTGCACCAAAAAAACTAATCATCATGCTCGGTGGTCCTGTGATGAACTTACTGCTGGGTGTGCTGCTGATTCTGGTTGCCCTGAGTGGTATCGGAACGATGCAGAGCACTCTGAGTGTGAATAAGGTCTATGACTGCGTGGAGGCTGACGCCAGCGGCGCCTGTCCCACTGGGGCTCCGCAATCACCTGCCCTTATTTCTGGGTTGCTTCCCGGCGATACGGTTTCGATGGCTAATGGCCAGCCAGTAATTAGCTGGACCGAAGTAGTCGCTCAGTTGAATAAAAATCAAACCAGCCCTTCGACTCTAACGGTGCTTCGAGATGGAATAGAACGCGAAATAACGATTAGCCCGACCTTCATTGAGACTCAAGTGTTTCTAGAATCTGGCGCGGCAGCCGCCGATGCAGCCGGAAATCCGGTAACCGAGCTTCGGCCAATTCTTGGTATCCAGTTGGGTTCCAAGATGACGCCGATGAGCATTCAGGATTCTTTTCAGTTCTCGCTCGTGGCGACCGGTGGCATGCTGGCTTTTGTAGCGGATCTACCGAGGCAGGTCTATAAAGTCGCTCAGAGCACATTTGGAATCACTGAGCGTGATCCAAACGGGGCAGTCTCGATTCTTGGAGTGGGACAGCTGGCCGGAGAACTTACTGCCGCGGACATTTCTGTCAGTGCCAAGCTAGCGAGCTTGCTGTTGTTGATTGGCTCTTTGAACTTGGCGCTGTTCGTGTTCAACTTGCTGCCACTTTTGCCGCTGGATGGTGGCCATGTTGCCGGCGCTATCTATGAAAGCGGCAAGCGAAGAATCACTAAGCTTGTGACTGGGTCCGACCCTGGACCCATTGACACCGCTAGGGCGCTGCCGCTTGCCTATGCAGTTTGGATTCTATTGATCCTCACCGGTGTCATCTTGATTTTGGCGGATGTCATTAACCCGATTCGATTGGGTTAGGAAGTAACTTGGGTTCTTGGTTGTTGCAAACCTTTGAACACGGGAGAGGTGTTAATTGCCAGCTGTAAATCTCGGCCTTCCAGCCGGACCACCACCGACCATCGCACCTCGTCGTAAGACCAGGCAAATCATGGTCGGAAAAGTAGCCGTTGGAGGAGACGCACCGATTTCAGTGCAGTCGATGACTACCACGCAGACCACTGACATCAACGGGACTCTGCAGCAGATTGCTGAGTTAACGGCAACCGGTTGTGACATTGTTCGAGTCGCAGTTCCTACCTCAGATGATGCAAACGTCTTGAAGGTGATAGCGAAGCGCTCTCAGATTCCAGTAATTGCAGACATACATTTCCAGCCCAAATATGTTTTTCAGGCAATTGATGCCGGCTGTGGTGCGGTTCGGGTGAACCCGGGAAACATTAGAAAATTTGACGACCAGGTCGGTGCCATTTCCAAGGCAGCTCAGGATGCTGGCATCTCTATCAGGATTGGCGTGAATGCCGGCTCCCTGGACCCGAGACTCTTGCAAAAATATGGCAAACCAACCGCAGAGGCACTTGTTGAATCAGCGGTTTGGGAGGCAAGTCTCTTCGAAGAGCATGGCTTCCACGATTTCAAGATTTCAGTGAAGCACAACGACCCAGTGGTCATGGTCAAGGCCTATGAGCAGCTGGCAGAACGCGGTGACTGGCCACTTCACCTCGGCGTGACCGAGGCTGGTCCTGCATTCCAAGGAACAATCAAGTCCTCCGTTGCATTTGGCGCTCTGCTGTCTCGCGGAATCGGAGACACGATCAGGGTCTCGCTTTCGGCTCCACCGGTGGAGGAAATCAAAGTCGGATCGCAAATTTTAGAGAGCCTAAACCTCAGGCCCAGAAAGCTCGAGATAGTCTCTTGCCCTTCCTGCGGTCGGGCACAGGTAGATGTTTATACTCTCGCAAACGATGTAACCGAGGGGTTATCTCACTTAACTGTCCCGATTCGGGTTGCGGTTATGGGTTGCGTTGTCAATGGTCCAGGAGAGGCAAGAGAGGCTGATCTTGGAGTTGCTTCAGGAAACGGCAAGGGTCAGATTTTTGTCAAGGGAGAAATCATCAAAACCGTTCCGGAGGCTGAGATTGTTCAGACTCTGATAGAAGAAGCGAACCGAATTGCAGCCGAAATGGACAGCGCACTTATCGGAACAGCGCAGGTTAGCGTCAGCAAGTAGCTAACATTGTGCTCATGCCATTACGCCTGAGCACTTTATTCCTTCGAACTTTACGCGAAGACCCTGCAGACGCAGAGGTCGATAGCCACAGATTGCTGGTTCGCGCCGGCTACATTCGCCGCGCAGCCCCGGGTATTTTCAGCTGGTTGCCGCTTGGCCTTGCCGTCAAGAACAAAGTCGAGCAAATTGTTCGAGAAGAAATGGCCGCAGCCGGAGCACAGGAAGTGTTCTTCCCAGCACTCTTGCCAAAAGAACCCTACGAGGTCACCGGCCGCTGGGAGGAATACGGCGATAACATCTTCCGCCTCAAAGATCGCAAAGAAGCCGAGTACCTGCTTGCACCCACCCATGAAGAAGTCTTTACGTTGCTGGTAAAGGACCTCTACAACTCCTATAAGGACTTGCCTCTAAGCATTTATCAAATTCAGAATAAGTACCGTGATGAAGCGAGGCCTCGCGCTGGCCTACTTCGTGGCCGCGAATTCATCATGAAGGATGCCTACAGTTTCGATATTTCAGATCAGGGTCTTGATATTTCCTACCAGGCACAGCGAGATGCCTATGAGCGAATTTTTGAGCGCCTTGGCATCGAGTATGTAATTGTTAGCGCTGATGCCGGTGCAATGGGTGGTTCTAAATCGGAGGAGTTCCTAAGTCCATCTGAAATCGGCGAGGACACCTTTGTTAGATCTGCATCCGGCTTCGCGGCAAACGTGGAGGCCGTGAGGTTTAAGAAATCTGAGGCGGTTGAGCCGCCGGCAGTCGAGGCTATAGAGCATGCATCTCCTTCGACTCCAACCATTGACACCCTGGTTAGCTTTTCCAATCAGAACTATCCAAAATCAAGCGGTACATGGAAACCTGAAGACACCTTGAAGAATGTCGCCTTGGCATTGATTTCAGCCGACGGCAAACGCTCTTTGGTGATTGTTGGCCTTCCCGGCAACCGCGAAGTTGACTACAAGAGAGCCGAAGCATGGTTTGGTTGCGATGTCGAGCAGGCTAATGAGGAAGATTTCAAGAAGCACCCCAACTTGGTTAAGGGCTACATCGGCCCAACCAAGGACAATAAGCAATTCTTGGGTAAAGAAACTGAATCAAAGATTCAGTACCTGCTCGATCCAAGGGTTGCCGACGGCACCGCCTGGATAACCGGAGCAAACAAGGATCAGGTTCACGTTTGGCATCTTGTTGCCGGTCGAGACTTTGTATCCGATGGAATTGCAGATGTCGCTGAAATTTTGACCGGTGACCCGGCGCCAGATGGTTCTGGACCACTCGAACTAGCAAGGGGCATCGAAATAGGCCACGTCTTCCAGCTAGGAAGAAAGTATGCCGAAGCTTTGGATTTGAAGGTCTTAGATTCCAACGGCAAGCTTGTCACCGTGACCATGGGGTCCTATGGAATTGGTGTCACTAGGTTGGTTGCCGTAATTGCCGAAGCCTTCCACGATGATAAGGGCTTGATGTGGCCAGATTCAGTAGCTCCTGCAAATCTGCATGTAATTGCTGCAGGTAAAGATGAGCTCGCCTTTGAGGTAGCCGAAAAAATAACGGCAGAAGCCGAAAGTGCCGGGCTAACAGTGATGCTAGATGACCGAGCAAAGGTCAGCCCAGGAGTTAAGTTTGCCGATGCCGAGCTGATTGGAAACCCGTGGATTATCATCTGTGGAAGGGGTGTTCAAGACGGAGAAGTTGAGCTCTGGGATCGCGCTAGCGGTGACAGGTCACAAGTGAAGATAGACTCAGCCATAGCCGAGCTGATTGCAAAGCGCTAAAACAGAAAAAAAGAGGCGAGCCATGGACATCGACTTACAAGTTCTCCGACTTTTAGAGCGTGAGAGAGAGATTCCGTTTGAGGAATTAGTTCTCATCATTGAGGCTGCAATTCTTGCCGCTTTTCAGAAAAGCACTGAACAACCGATTAAGGGTGCCAGGGCAGAGCTCGATCGCAAAACCGGGCACGTAAAGATTTTTCAGCCGATCTTGAGCGAAGATGAAGAACCGGCCGGGGAAGAAGAAGCAACCCCAGAGGGCTTTGGCCGCGTTGCAGCATACGCCGCAAAGCAGGTCATTGCTCAACGCATGCGTGAAATTTCCGACGAAGGTCTGATGGGAGAGTTCAAGGGCAAAGAGGGTGACATTGTTTCGGGCCAGATCCAGCAGGGTTCAAGATCCAACATGGTCTACATAAACTTGGGCTCGATAGAGGCACTTATGCCCCCAGAGGAGCAGGTTCCGACCGAAGAGTATCCGCACGGCGGTCGGCTGAGGGTCTATGTCACAAGTGTTCAAAAGGGGCTTCGTGGTCCGCAAATCACTGTGTCTAGGACCCACCCAGGTCTAGTGAGAAAGCTTTTTGCACTGGAAGTACCAGAGATTGCCTCAGGTCAGGTGGAGATCGCATCTGTAGCCAGAGAGGCTGGACACCGGACAAAGATTGCTGTGATTGCCAAGGAGCCCGGTATCAATGCCAAGGGAGCTTGCATTGGTGAACTTGGTCAGCGAGTCAGGGCAGTTAGCGCCGAACTCCACGAAGAAAAAATTGACGTCGTTGATTTCTCTGAAGACCTAGCCACTTTCGTCGCTCAAGCGCTGTCGCCAGCCAGAGTCTCGGACAGCTTCATCTTGGATGCCGCCACCAAGGCGGTTCGAGTGCTGGTTCCTGACTTCCAGTTGTCCTTAGCCATCGGCAAAGAGGGCCAAAACGCTCGCCTTGCAGCCAAACTCACCGGCGCCAAGATCGACATTCAGCCAGATAGCATCCTCGAGGGATAGCGGGATTTGGTTAGAGGTCCTAGAATGGAGCCTATTCGGACCTGTGTTGGCTGCCGCCAGCGAGATTCGATGAAGCACTTGCTAAAAGTTGTTTCAGTGGATGGCAATTTCCTTGTCGATGTGGAGCGAAAGCTCCCCGGTAGAGGAGCTTGGGTTCACGAGAACTGCTTCGAGAAAGCGCTTGATCGGAAAGGTCTAGTACGCTCCTTGGGGGATTCCAATCCGGAATCCATCAAGACATGGCTTAGGAATCAGGCAGAAAATATGGCTGACACAAAATGAGTTTCTCGAAATGAGAAAAGCTCAGAACTAAGGCCTTCCCTGTTTGGGTAGGCCCCGAACAGGAGAAATAAAGTGGCGCTTCCACGCGTATACGACATAGCTAAAGAACTTGGAATCGATACCAAGGTCGCATTGGCAAAATTAGAAGAGCTCGGCGAATACGTCAAAGGTGGCTCTTCAACAATCACCCCACCGGTAGCAATCAAGCTGCGAGCGGCTTTCCCCAATGCTGTCAAGCCGGCAAAGAAAGAGCCTGCCAAGCCCAAGGTAACTGCCGAAAAGCCAGCACCATCTGAGCAGGTAAAGGATGTTGCAGCGGCACCGACGCCGGCGCCAAATATCGAAGCCCCAGTTACTGAATCTGCAACCCCATCGCCGGCGGTCACAGAAGAAGCTCCGACAGAGCCGAAGTCTGCCAGCACCATTCTTGGAACTCCAAGACCTGGCAATAATCCATTTTCTTCCAACCAAGGCATGGGCATCCCTCGCCCAATGGCCAGGCCAGGAAACAACCCATTTGCATCCAACCAGGGCATGGGACGTCGCACCGAGGGCGCACCAAGACCAGCAGGCGCACCAAGACCAGCAGGTGCACCAAGACCCGCAGGTGCACCAAGACCGGGAGGCGCACCGAGACCGGGTGGCGCACCAAGGCCGGGAGGCGCACCAGGATCTGGAGCACCTAGACCAGGCGGCGCACCAGGATTCGGAGCACCGGGTGGCGGAAGACCAGGACCTGGCCGCGGTGGCCGCGGTGCTGGAACTGCCGGAGCTTTTGGTAAAGGTGGTTCTCGAGGTAAGTCTCGTAAGTCAAAAAGAACCAAGCGCGAAGAGTTTGAACAAAGGTCGCTGCCCAGCCTCGGCGGCGCAGTGGTGCCACGCGGTGACGGCACAACCGTTATCCGTGTTCGCAGAGGTGCTTCAATTCAAGACTTTGCCGACAAGATTGGCACCAATGCAGGTCAGCTGATTACCGTTTTGTTCGCACTGGGACAGATGGCAACTGCCACGGCGTCTCTAGACGAAGAGACCTTCCAAATTCTTGGAGAAGAACTCGGCTACAAGGTCGAGGTTGTTTCACCTGAGGACGAAGAACGCGAGCTTTACGACGGCTTTGGCCTAGACATTTCGACGGGAATCGAAGAGGAGGAAGATGAAGATCTTGCTCCAAGACCACCGGTTGTAACTGTTATGGGTCACGTTGACCACGGTAAGACTAGGTTGCTTGACTCCATTAGAAGTGCCAACGTAGTTGCAAGTGAAGCAGGAGGAATTACCCAGCACATTGGTGCCTATCAGGTTCACGCAACGCACGAGGGCAAAGACCGCGCGATCACTTTCATTGACACGCCGGGTCACGAGGCGTTCACCGCTATGCGTGCCAGGGGTACTCAGGTAACCGATATTGCAATTTTGGTTGTTGCCGCCGATGACGGGGTTATGCCTCAGACCATAGAGGCACTGAACCATGCCCAAGCTGCTCAGGTTCCAATCGTGGTGGCTGTGAACAAGGTTGATAAGCCAGATTCCAACCCGGCCAAGATTCGCCAGCAACTGACCGAATTCGGCCTGGTTGCCGAGGAGTTTGGTGGCGATGTGATGTTTGTTGATGTCTCTGCTCTAAAGGGCGATGGCATCGAAAAGCTGCTTGACGCTGTGCTTTTGACTGCGGATGCCTCGTTGGATCTTCGTGCAAACCCTGACAAGGCTGCCCGAGGAGTTGCAATTGAAGCGAACCTGGACAAGGGACGCGGTTCGGTGGCAACCGTTCTGATTCAGTCCGGAACCCTCGAGGTTGGAGACGCGATCATCGCAGGTGCTGCTCACGGAAGAGTCCGAGCAATGTTCGACGAGAATGGCGATGCCGTTGCTTTGGCGACACCATCAAGACCAGTTCAGGTGCTTGGCTTGCAGTCGGTGCCGAGAGCCGGTGACACATTTGTGGTTGCTGCCGACGAGCGTCAGGCAAGACAGATCGCCGAGAAGCGTGAAGCTGCTGACAGAAACGCCCTGCTTGCTAGAACTCGCAAGAAGCTTTCGCTTGAGGACTTCACAAAGGCGCTGGAAGACGGCAAGGTCGAGTCACTGAACTTGATCATCAAGGGTGACGTTTCAGGTGCTGTTGAAGCGCTTGAGGACAGCCTTCTCAAGATTGAGATCGACGATTCAGTTCAGCTCCGAATCATCCACCGCGGTGTTGGTGCGATTACTGAATCTGATGTCAACCTTGCAACTGTTGACTCAGCTGTGATCATTGGATTCAATGTCCGACCTGACAACAAGGCCAAGGAGCGCGCTGACCGCGAGGGTGTCGACGTTCGTCACTACACGGTTATCTACAATGTGCTGGATGACATTGAGAGCTCACTCAAGGGCATGCTCAAGCCGGAATACGAAGAGGCTCAGCTTGGAACAGCAGAGGTCCGAGAGGTCTTCAAGTCCTCCAAGTTCGGGCTCATCGCAGGTTCCTATGTGCGAAGCGGCCTAATGCGTAGAAACGCAATGGCACGAGTATTGCGTGACGGTGAAGTCATTGGAGAAAACCTAAAAGTTGAATCTCTAAAGCGTTTCAAGGACGACGCCACTGAAGTTAAAGCTGACTTCGAGTGTGGAATTGGGCTTGGTTCATTCAATGACGTCAAGGTTGACGACGTTATAGAGACCTATGAGATGGTTGAGAAGCCGAGGACCTAATGGCAGATCACGCCCGTGCTCCAAGGCTTGCTGAGCGCATCAAGGTTCTGGCTGCCGGAGCTCTTACGAAGGTAGTCAAAGACCCAGATCTTGGCTTCGTCACTTTTACCGGTGCCAAAGTCACCCCTGACCTTATGCAGGCAAAGCTCTATTTCACTGTTTTTGGAACCGATGTCGAGAAGGCGAGATCTGTCGAGATCCTGCTCAAAAACACCGGTCGCCTCAAGGGGGAAATTGGTAAGCAGCTTGGCATCAGGTTGACTCCAAATTTGGAGCTGATTCTTGACGAGGTTCCAGAAATCGCGAGCGACCTAAACGATCTTTTGGCCGAGGCCAAGCGTCGAGATAGCGAGCTGGGAAAGCTCGCTAAGGAAGCTAAGCACGCCGGCGATGCCGACCCCTATGTTCAAAAGCCGCAGGCTGAATAATGTCCAGTGGGCTAGTCCTAATAGATAAGCCGAAGGATTGGACCTCGCATGACGTGGTCGCCAAAATGCGAGGTGTTCTTGGAACTCGCAAGGTTGGGCATGCCGGCACTCTAGATCCAATGGCCACCGGGTTACTGATTCTGGGTGTGAACCAGGGGACCAAACTGCTTCAGTATTTACTCGGCCAAGATAAGTCCTACACGGCAAGAATTCGTCTGGGCCAAACAACTCTGAGCGATGACGCAGAATCTGAGGTTCTAGAAAGTTTTGACGCCGGTGGGGTTTCTGAAGTTTTTGTGGACCGGGAGATAGCCAAACTGACCGGAACTTTCGAACAGGTTCCGTCTTCGGTCAGTGCCAAGAAGATCGATGGCGCCAGGGCTTACGATCTTGTTCGCGCCGGCAAAGTAGTAAAGCTAGAGCCCAAGACGATCACAATCACAACTTTTTTGAGAACCAGTGAAATTTCTTACCACGATGGCCTTGCGGATTTTGATGTTCTTGTTGACTGCAGCACCGGAACATATATCAGGGCGTTGGCAAGAGATATTGGCGCAAGGCTCGGTGTTGGCGGCCATCTAATTGGCCTTAGGCGCACCAGCATCGCAGAGTTCAATGTTGCCGCTGCAACAGAAATGACCGCTGAGCCCCGTCTTATTGATTTGAAGAGCGCCGCAGGCGCACTATTTAGATCAAAAGAGATCACGGAGCAGCAAGAAGTTGACCTTCGACACGGAAAGCAAGTTCTTCTTGAATCGGAGAGTGGTTTGCTGGCGTTGATTAGAAATAATCAGCTCGTTGCATTGGCTGAACCTGCTGGCGATCTCTATAAATCAATGGCGGTATTCCAGGGAGAAGCATGATCGAGGTCTACTTCTACATTTTGGCTTGGTATTCACTCGGGGCTGGACTGCTACTGGTTGCCATGGGCCTTTTTGGCAGAGCGCCAAGTGGGTTTTCACTCGCTATTGCCGCATCGGTGCAGGCCGGTCTAGTGGTCCAATTGGTGGTTTCGATAGTGTTGGTGATTGGCGGTCAATCGGCGGTCATTGACACCTGGGAGTTCTTCGGCTATCTGGTAGTGGCGCTACTGATTCCACTCGGAGGTGCAATCTGGGCACTGGTCGAAAGAGATCGCTGGTCGACGGTAATAATGGGAGCATCGCTTCTAGTGATCGCGGTGATGCTGGTGAGAATGGATCAAATCTGGACCGGGGTTAACCCCTTCGTTGTCTAAGCTTGGTCTTTGGTGAATAGATGAAAGTTTCAATGGGTATCGGCAGGCTGCTAATAGCGGTCTACGGCGTTTTTGCTGTCTCAGCTACCGCCAGAGCAAGTTATCAATTGGTAACTGAGTTTGATCAAGCACCGGTGGCATATTCACTTTCTGCCGTCAGTGCGGTTGTCTATGTAATAGCAACTATCGCTTTGGCCAGGGGGCAAAAGAGTATGGCACTGGCCAAATTCGCTGTTGCCTTCGAACTGATTGGTGTAATCGTGGTTGGCATACTTTCGCTTCTATTACCTGAATTATTTTCACACCCATCAGTTTGGTCTGGCTTTGGCATCGGCTACGCCTTCATTCCAATGTTGTTGCCGATACTCGGTCTTATTTGGCTCAGGAGGCAAAGTGCTAGAGCTTAGAACCACGTCACTGCCTGTGAACTATGCAGAAACCGCTGTGGCGATTGGTAAATTTGACGGGGTCCATCTCGGTCACAAACAGTTGATTCATGAGTTAGTTCAAGCATCTGAAGATCAGTTGCTCTCGGCGACCGTTCTCACATTTGACAAGCACCCAGATGCTGTCTTGAACCCGGGAACAGAGCCAGCTTCATTAATAGGCCCAACCCAGAAGGCAAGGTATCTTTCCGAATTAGGAATCGATGCTCTGGTGACAATCGAATTCGATTCAGCTCTCGCGAAGCTAACCCCTGAGGAGTTTGTAATAGCTCACTTGGTGCCTATGCGAGCAAAGCTTGTCCTGATTGGAAACGGATTTAGGTTTGGGGTTAAAGGTTCTGGCAACATCGAAACGCTCAAGGAGCTCGGAAAAACATATGGTTTCCAAGCCAGGGCGATTCCCTCTGTAATGTTTGGTGAGGTCCCGGTTTCTAGCACTGCAATCAGGACTGCGCTTTTGGCAGGCAAGGTTGATGTCGCTTCAGTGATGCTTGGAAGAAACCATGAGTACGAGGGGATTGTTGAGCACGGCAGAAAGATCGGTCGCTCAATCGGTTTTCCAACCGCCAACCTCGCCAGATCGAGCGAAGGCCTATTGCCAGTCGATGGTGTTTATGCTGGTTGGCTGCACGCAGACGGCATTCGGTACCCGGCCGCGCACTCGGTGGGAACGAACGATTCAATCGAAGCGGTGCCAAGGCTTTTAGAATCCCATGTCATCGGGCGTGACGACTTAGATCTTTATGACCTTTTGGTGACTGCAGAATTTGTCGAGCAGGTTAGGCCGTGGGCAAAGTTTGAATCCATGGAAGTGCTGATAAAGCAGATAGCAACGGACGTGCAGGCCTGCAAACAAGTTCTGGGAGAGTAGGCTGACACCCATGACTTTCGTGGGAGCAATCAAAAGCGGTTTTAAAAACTACATAAACTTCAAGGGCAACGCCTCAAGAAGAGAGTTCTGGTACTGGTTTCTGTTCACTTTTCTGCTGGCGCTTGTGCTTGGCACTATTGAGGGAGCGATCTGGCCGGCTGCTGAAACTACCGGCGACTTCGCAACAGACATTCAGTCTTTTGGAAACGATTTCACACCGCTGACCACAATCTCCTCACTTGGGCTCTTGCTGCCAAATCTTTCCGTTCTTGCCAGGCGCTTACACGACGGTGGATATAGCGCGAAGTGGTTGTTTCTGTGGCTTGTCCCATTGGCTTACGGCATCTTTTCAACCATCGGTGCTGCCACCCTGATTAATGATTACCCGATCGGCCAAGAGTTTTCGGCTGAGCTGCTGATGGCGTTAATCTTTTTGCTCCTGCCCATCTTCGCTCTCTTGGCAGTGGTAGTGGTTATCTTCTTTGTTTTGGTTTTGAAAAAGTCAAAATCTTTTTACGATGGCAATAAATACGTAGCTCCAGAACCTCTTGATTCTTTAGATGAGGGCACAACCGCCTAGCCAAAACCTGTTTTATTGTCTAGACTTCTCAGGTTGCCGTGTAACGGCCGCGGATAAATAGAGCAATAAACAAAAGGTTTATTGCGCCGCGCAACGAGATAAAAGGAACAGCAATGGCTCTAGATCCAAAGATTAAGACATCAATCATTGAAGAGTATGCAACAAATCCAGGCGACACCGGTTCGCCTGAGGTGCAGATTGCTGTTATGAGCCGTCGCATTCTTGACCTCACCGAGCACCTGAAAGAGCACAAGCACGATCACCACTCACGTCGCGGTCTATTGCTTTTGGTCGGTCAGCGTCGTCGCCTTCTCGGCTACCTTCAGAAGGTTGACATCAACCGCTACCGTAAATTGATCGAAAGACTTGGCCTTCGTCGCTAAGTTTCATAACTTTTTTGACTAACCCCGGCATAAAATGCCGGGGTTTTTCATTAACTGTTAGGTCAGATCGTTTTTGTACTAGCTGACGGGCTTGCCGTGGTGCGCGACCGAGTTAACCTCGATCGATTGGTTCCTACCCGAAGGGCTTGCATTTAGTAGAGCGGGCCTTTTGTTTCACGGCCCGCCTGTTAGGCTTTTCGATTTGACAACCTAGGCACTGACCAATATGCCGGACTAACTAGGAGCGGGGCGACTGTTTTGATTGAATTCCAGAACGTGACCAAGCAGTTTCCCGATGGCACTTTTGCGGTGAAAGACTTTTCACTGGTGCTTCCTTCTCATAAAGTCACGGTGTTTGTCGGCTCATCCGGAGCCGGAAAAACAACCCTGCTTCGAATGATTAATCGCATGGTCAACCCGACCAGCGGCAAGGTGTTGATTGATGGCGAAGATGTTGCCGGGCTCAATCCTGTCGCACTGCGCCGAAAGATTGGTTACGTTCTCCAGGCCACAGGGCTACTGCCTCATCGAAAAATTGCAGACAATATTGCCTCAGTGCCAAGACTAAATGGCGTTCCGAAGTCTAAAGCGCGTGAAGAGGCTCTTATTTTGCTGGACACCGTCGGGCTGGATCGCTCACTGGCAGATAGGTATCCCGATCAGCTCTCTGGTGGACAGCAGCAGCGCGTTGGTGTTGCAAGAGCGCTTGCGAGTGACCCAAACATTCTTTTAATGGATGAACCCTTTGGTGCGGTGGACCCTATCGTTCGGTTGGAGCTCCAGGACGAACTCAATCGCTTGCAGGGTGAAATCAGTAAAACCATGGTTTTCGTTACCCACAACATTGATGAGGCATTTGCGATTGCCGACCAGGTGGTGATCCTTCGCGCCGGAGGAGAAATTGCTCAGGTGGGTAGCCCGGCGGAGATTCTGGCAAATCCTGCTGACGATTTTGTTGAGACCTTCATTGGTGCCGATAAGGGCAAGCGCACCCTTCATTTGCAGCGCAGAGAACAAGATGGCGTGACTCTGATTGTCGATGCCGAGGGTAGACCCGCAGGAATTCTCGGAGAAGACAAATGAGGATGACTGGATGAGCTGGCTAGTCGATAATTTCGACTTGGTGGCAAGGCTGACTGGGAATCATGCGATTCTCAGCGTGATTCCTATTGTGCTGGGCTTTGTAATTGCGGTGCCGCTGGGTTGGATAGCCAACAGAAGTCATTCTCTCAGGTCTTGGGTAATCGGAGGCGGAAGCTTTCTCTACACAATCCCGTCACTGCCGCTTTTTGTGATCCTGCCCTACATTCTTGGGACCAGAATCACCGATGAGCGCAACATCATTGTGGCACTAACAATTTATGCCGTTGCAATGATGGTCCGCACCGCTGCAGATGCCCTTGCGGCTGTGCCAGCGGATGCAGTTGAGGCATCCACTTCGATTGGGCATTCCTTATGGACTAGGTTCTGGCTGGTGGAGTTTCCGCTTGCCGGCCCTGTCCTGTTGGCTGGACTGCGAGTGGTTTCAGCAAGCACAATCGCACTGGTGTCTGTGGGAGCCATTATCGGGTCTGCAAATCTTGGCTATCTGTTTACAAACGGAAAACAACGCGATTTCCTTGAAGAGATTCTCATCGGCATCGGCGCAAGCTTTCTGATCGCACTGGTTTTTGACGTTGTAATTGTTCTTCTAGGCAGGGTTCTGATGCCTTGGAATCTTAGAAAGTCGCCGGCCTCAAAGAGCATCCGGCAAAACGCAGTAGGGGCGTACTAATCATGCAATTCTTTCTCGATGCGTTTCGCTGGTTACTCGACCCTGCTAATTATGTTGCAGGTGGAATCAGCCCACTTCCGATTCAGGACCGTATCGGTGAGCACCTTTGGTACACATTTGTCTCAGTAGCGATTGCATCGATGATCGCACTTCCATTAGGCCTCTTCATTGGGCACACCGGCCGCGGTCGGCAGTTTGTGATTAGTTTCACCGGCATGATGCGTGCACTGCCGACATTGGGGCTTTTAATGGCCCTATTCCTGATCGTCGGTGCCACGGTTCCATTTACGCAGGCGGCGTTCGTGGCCTCGATTATCGCGCTGGTCATCTTGGCCATTCCATCAATTTTGGCTGGCGGATATGCCGGCGTCGAATCCGTAGATTCTCAGACCGTGGATGCCGGCCGAGCCATGGGCATGACTGAAATGCAGATTCTGCTGCGGATTGAGATCCCGCTTTCTCTGCCGCTGATAATTTCTGGTATTCGAGCAGCTGTGCTGCAGGTCATTGCAACTGCCGTGATCGCCTCTTATATCTCACTTGGCGGTCTTGGGACAGTTATTTCAAGCGGCATTGGACTCAATGACAACGAGCGAATTCTGGGCGGCGCCATTCTGGTAACTGCGCTTGCGCTTGTGGTGGACGGCTTTTTGGCACTCCTCCAGCGCCTGGTAACCAGGCGCGGTTCCAAGGAGGCACGTCCACAAAATATAGATTTCCGTAGACGATCATTCGGATCGGCTGCGGTGGCGGAAAAAACCGTCAATGAAGGGAAAAAATATGTTCAAAGCAAAAAATAGAGGGCCACGCGTTGCGGGAGCAATAGCTGCAGCTGCAGCCCTTGTGGTAATGACCGGCTGTGCATCCGCTGACCCAACCGAGGAGGCCACGCAGGCAACCGACGACGTGGCGACAGTCGAAGCGACAAAGGTTGTAGTTGGCTCATTCTCATTTCCAGAAAGCGAGATTCTTGGAAACATCTATGCGCTGGCTTTGGAAAATGCAGGCTTCGAAGTTGAGACAAAATTTAACTTGGGACCGCGACAGACCACTATTCCGGCACTGGAAGATGGTTCAATCAGCCTGATGCCTGAGTACAACGGAAACCTGTTGTTTTTCTATGACACCGAGAACACAGCGCGCTCAACCGCCGAGGTAGACGCCGAACTTGCGACCAATGTGCCAGCCGGTTTCCAGGTCTTGAACTCATCCTCAGCCCAGGATAAGGACGCTTACGTCGTTACCCAGGCGTTGGCCGAAGAGTTTGGTCTTGCAACAATTGGCGATCTAGCAAAAATCGAACCATTTTCTCTAGGTGCCAGCCCGCAGTTTGCTGAACTTCTTTACGGTCTGCCCGGTCTTGCCTCCTTCTACGGAGTCACCGACGTGACATTCGTGCCAATCGAAGACTTCGGTGGCCCGGATACCGTCAAGGCACTTGTCGACAACGCGGTTCAGGTTGCCGACATCTACACCACCTCACCTGACTTGGTGGCTAAGAACCTCCTCGTGCTAGATGACCCTGAGAACCTGATTGCAGCACAGAACATAGTGCCGCTTCTGAACTCTGACATCTACAGCGATGAGCTGGCAGCGGTGTTGAATGCAATCTCAGCTGCACTAACCACTGAGGACCTCATCGCGCTTCGCACCCGTGTCGAAGGTGACGAGAAGGCTCAGGCCAGCACTGCAGCACAGGAATGGCTGGAAGCAGAAGGCCTACTCAACTAGTTGGTTTTGAGGCGCTGTCGTAATGGCGGCGCCTCATTCTTCAGCTTATTGTGCAAGTTGAATGAAGGCTTTGGCTTTCATTGACAGGCACCAGGAACATATTTGACTAACCCCGGTCTTAAGTGCCGGGGTTAGTCGTTCCTAGCCATTTCGTTATCAAGTTGTTAGGCTGTAGCTAGGAGAATCGAAGGCGGGTCTTCGGTGGAAGCTTCTGGGTCTAGGCCCCAGAGATTTTTACTGATGGCCAGCACTTCAATAGCAATCGAGTGATTGCCTCCAGCGCGCGACAAAATAATGCGAATTGCATTATGGGTTTTTGCGTGCGAAAAATAAAGAGGAGGGGCCATGGAAGGCCCAGAAATTAAATTCGCAGAAGCCGTTATAGATAACGGAAAGTACGGAAAGCGCACATTGCGCTTTGAAACCGGACGCCTAGCCCAGCAAGCTGCTGGTGCCGCGGTTGTCTACCTAGATGACGAGACCATGTTGTTCTCGGCAACTACAGCATCGAAGACCCCTAAGGATCATTTTGATTTCTTCCCATTGACTATCGATGTTGAAGAGCGCATGTATGCGGCTGGAAAAATCCCAGGCTCATTCTTCCGTCGTGAAGGACGTCCATCAACGGCAGCAATTCTTGCTTGCCGTCTGATTGACAGGCCATTGCGTCCGTCATTCGTTGATGGTCTTCGCAACGAGATTCAGGTTGTTGTGACCGTTATGTCGATTGAGCCAGACGAGCTTTACGACGTGGTTGCTATTAACGCAGCCTCAATGTCTACTCAGCTTGCTGGATTGCCATTCTCTGGTCCGGTTGCAGGTGTCCGCGTGGCACTTATCGAAGGTCAGTGGGTTGCATTCCCGAAGCACTCGCAGCTAGTAAATGCCGTGTTCAACATGGTTGTTGCAGGCCGCGTGATGGATGGCGACGATGTTGCAATCATGATGGTTGAAGCAGAAGCGACTGAAAACAGTTGGGACCTAATCGCTGGCGGTGCAGTTGCACCTAACGAAGAGGTAGTTTCTCAGGGTCTGGAGGCTGCAAAGCCTTTCATCAAGGAACTTGTTCGTGCTCAGAACGAACTTGCTACCCAGGCTGCCAAGCCAACCGCTGACTACCCAGTGTTCCTGCCATATTCGGCCGAAGTTCTTGCTGCCGTTGAAGCAGCCGCGGGTGCCGAGGTTGCAAAGGTCTACCAGATTGCTGACAAGCAGGAGCGTCAGGATGCTGACGACACCCTCAAGGCACGCGTTAAGGAAGAGCTTGTTGCCAAGTTGAGCGAAGAAGACATGGCTCAGTTCTCAGCTGCCTATAAGGCGGTTGCTAAGAAAGCCATGCGTACTCGTGTGCTGAAAGAAGGCGTCCGTATTGACGGCCGTGGACTTGCAGATATTCGTTTGATCGATTCAGAGGTTGGTGTGATTCCAAGGACCCACGGTTCTGCGATCTTCCAGCGTGGCGAGACCCAGATTCTGGGTGTTACCACCCTGAACATGTTGAAGATGGAGCAGCAGCTAGATGCATTGACCCCTGAAAAGTCAAAGCGCTACATGCACCACTACAACTTCCCTCCTTACTCAACCGGTGAAACCGGTCGTGTTGGAACTCCTAAACGTCGTGAAATTGGTCACGGTGCTTTGGCAGAGCGGGCACTAATGCCAGTTCTTCCAGCTCGCGACGAGTTCCCATATGCAATTCGTCAGGTTTCTGAGGCTTTGAGCTCAAACGGTTCAACCTCAATGGGTTCTGTTTGTGCTTCCACTCTTGCTCTTCTAAATGCTGGTGTGCCACTGCGTGCACCGGTTGCTGGAATTGCGATGGGTCTTATCTCTGACACCGTTGACGGTAAGACTCAGTACGCAGCTCTCACCGACATTCTTGGTGCCGAGGATGCTCTAGGCGACATGGACTTCAAGGTGGCTGGAACTCGTAACTTTGTGACCGCTATTCAGCTGGACACCAAGTTGGATGGAATTCCATCCTCTGAGTTGGCCAAGGCGCTGACTCAGGCCAAGGAAGCCCGTCTGTTTATTCTGGACGTAATGGCAGAAGCCATTGATGAGCCAGATGAGCTGTCCAAGTACTCACCTCGTGTGATTGCGGTCAAGATTCCTCTCGACAAGATCGGTGAGGTTATCGGACCAAAGGGCAAGATGATCAACCAGATTCAGGATGACACCGGAGCCGACATCTCAATTGAAGATGACGGAACCGTCTACATCGGTGCGGTTGATGGTCCAAGCGCTGATGCAGCCAAGGCTGCAATCAACGCGATTGCCAACCCACACATTCCTGAAATTGGAGAGCGCTTCCTGGGAACAGTTGTGAAGCTTGCAACCTTCGGTGCGTTTATTTCATTGATGCCAGGCAAGGATGGACTTCTTCACGTTTCCGAACTGAAAAAGATCTCCGGTGGCAAGCGAGTTGAGAATGTCGAAGACATTTTGTCGGTTGGCCAAAAGATCCTGGTTGAGATCACCAAGACAGATGACCGTGGAAAGCTTTCGCTGTCTCCAGTTGTCGAGGACGAACCAGCAAGCGAGTAATCATTGAAACTAAGTCTTTTAGACTCATGTGATTTCACCGCTGAGGCATCACGGATTTGCAGGACCGTGCTGCCCAGCGGTGTTCGCATTTTAAGCGAGGAAATCCCAGGCGCACCATCGGTTGCCATTGCAGCCTCGGTTGCAGTTGGTTCAAGGGATGAGAGCGATGGCACCTTCGGTGCCACGCACTTCCTCGAGCATTTGTTATTTAAGGGAACACCGACCAGAACTGCAAGAGATATCTCCGTTGCTTTTGATTCGGTTGGTGGTTCATCTAACGCTGCGACCGCCAAGGAATACACCAGCTATTACGCCAGGGTTATGAACTCAGCTCTTCCCTTGGCGCTCGATGTAATTCTGGACATGTTTACCTCGGCGAAGATCGAACAGCATGATTTTGATCTTGAAAAAACTGTAATTCTCGAAGAGCTAGCAATGGGCGAGGATGACCCTGAGGATCTAGCCCACGAAGCTCTGGCAACTGCGCTACTGCCCGACCACGAGCTTGGTAGGCCAATCGGCGGCACCAAGGAAACAATTCTTGCAGTGACGCGTGAGCAGGTCGTTGAGCACTATAAGAAGCACTATGTGCCGGAGAATCTAGTAGTTACTGCCGCCGGCGGAGTAAGCCACGAGAAGTTGGTAGCACTTGTTGAACAAGAACTTGCAAAGGTCGGTTGGCTTGAAGCAAAGTGCGACCCAAGCCCTAGGCGCTCACAGGAGCCATTCGTGCTTCCAGAAACTCGAAAGTTTGCAAACCTGAACCACGACTTTGCTCAGGCGAATCTACTTTTTGGCTATCAGAGCATGCGAGGAATGGACCCTGACCGGTACGCGCTGGGATTGATGACCACCATTTTGGGTGGCGGCATGTCCTCAAGGTTGTACCAGGAGATACGCGAAGAGCGCGGTCTTGCCTATTCGACCTATGCCTATCAGCAGGGTTATTCAGACGCTGGTTATTTTGGACTTTACGCCGGCACAAACCCTGAAAATGCTGAGCTGGTCATCCAGTTGATGAAATCAGGGCTGGAATCAATCGCGGACCACGGTGTTTCACAGGCCGAGTTCGATCTCGCGCTTGGCTCTCTGACCGGTGGGCTGGCGCTTCGTTATGAAAGCTCTTTGGCGCGGATGAACAGGCTCTTGGCAGCCGAGATTGGTAGCGGCGAGTTCTTATCCACCGCGCAAATACTTGACAGATTTAACCAGGTTGAGATTTCAAGCATTCAAGCCGTTGCAGCCAAAGTTGCAGCTGGTAGGTCCTCGCTGGTGGCTGTTGGGCCAGATTTGCAAGCACTCGAACAGTTGGCTTGATAGGTTTTGACCATGATTCTTGTTTCTATTTTGGGTGCCACCGGTCGCATGGGCGATCTCACCAAGCACTTGGTTGATGCTGATCCGAACTTGAAGCTTCACTCCGAGCTCAATTCGCAATCTAGCCCCGAGCATATGCTCGGTGCAGACGTTGTCATTGATTTCACCAATCCAACTGTTTCCGAGCAGCTTGTCCTGTTTGCCATTGAAAACAAGATGAAAGTTGTTGTTGGCACTTCCGGTTGGAGTGAACAGCGGTTAGCGATCTTGAGAACAGCGCTGAATAATCAGCCGGCTGCCGGGGTTGTAGTGGTGCCTAATTTCTCGATTGGCTCCATGCTCGCGCAGCGCTTCGCCAGTCAAGCTGCCCGCCATTTTGATTCAATTGAAATTCTTGAACACCACCATGAACACAAAGTGGATTCACCTTCTGGAACTGCAATGCGCACCGCCGAACTAATTCAAGAGGCCAGGCAGGGTCTGCCTCAACCACTGATTCCAGGTGTTGGTCAGCCTGCTAGGGGCGAGATTCACGCGGGAGTGGCTATTCACTCACTTAGACAAAAGGGTATTTCTGCCAAGCAGGACACCATCTTTGGCTCTTTGGGAGAGCAGCTGGTTATCTCTCACGATGTTTCTTCCGCCGGCGCATATTCGCTTGGCATTCTAAGGTCACTGGAATTTGCAGTGTCGGCAACCGGATTGTCAATTGGCCTTGAGAGTGTAATTCCAAAATGATGGTGAGGGTTTGGGTTGGCTTGATGCTTGCCCTAACACTTTTCTACGTCTTCACTCTTTTTAGTCGCGGTCTGATTTTGCTTTTTGAGCCGAACTTCCTCGCTGTTGCAATGGGTATTGGAATCATCATCTTTCCGCTATTTGCGCTTTGGGCACTTAGCGCCGAAATTCGGTTTGGGCTTTCGTCCCAGAAGCTGGCACGGCGTATTTTGGCGATGGAGATTCCAGGTCTCGATCTTGATTTGCGTCCAAGCGGCAGAGCGACCAAAGAGTCGGCAGAGGCTGAGCTTAGAAGGGTTCAGGAGTTGGCTTCAGGTTCCGATGACTTCACGCGTTGGTTTTTATTGGGTGAGGCCTATGAGGCCGCGGGGGATAGGAAGCAAGCCCGCAGCTCAATGCGCAAGGCGATCGCTCTAGCGAAGGACGCCAACTCGTCTCAGAACTAGATAGAGCTGGCAGCCAAGGCAGAGGCCAAAAAAGGCATTCAAGAATGCTGCCAAGAAGATAAACGCCGCGGAGATGGTGACCAACACCGGCGCAAATAAGCCTCCAACGATACCTATCAAGGCAAAGGTCAACCCAACTTGCTGGGCGAATTTTGGAGGCCTGGAATCTTCCAGCTCGGTGGGTGGGGCGAGTCTTGGTTTGATGAAACGCTTGAATACCAATCCGGCTGGGTGAGTCTCCGGGGAGAGAACGGACCAGAAAAAAAGCACACCTAGGGCCACCACGGTCGAGTAGGCAAGTTGTTGATTAGAAAGACTTAGGTAAAAGGCAATCAGTGACAAGCCTGTGGTGATGGCAGCACCAAACCTTGGTCCACGGGGGTCAATCATTTTTTGTGTTGTCATGTCACTCCTAGTTTTGTGAGTTCGGATTCGATGGTTCCCGCTTTTGGCACGCCACCAACGCGGTATTTGATAACTCCAGCACTGTTTAGCACTAGAACAGTCGGTGTTTGTGTGATGTTAAAGTGTGCCGCGAGGTTTAGCCGGTCAGTGATATCTGCTTCTATAAACAAAACATCGCCATTGCGGTATTCCAGCTTTGCAAGCGCTCTTCTAACACCTGGGCATTGGCCACAATACTGAGTGGAGAACTGGACCAAGGTGGCAGTCTTGCCAAACGTGGTAACCGGATCGCCATTTTTTGACACTGCCAGTTTTTCTAGATTAATGCACTCGTTGCCGACTACTTTATGGCCACGGCCGTGAAAAAATCTGTATGCCAGTCCTGCCGCTAGGCCAAGGCCAAGAAGCGAGAGGGTTAGCCATAGCGTGGAATCCATTTTCTTAAGCGTAGGCGATTCCCCCAGGCAATAACGGAGTGTTGCGCTTTTTTACTTTTGTCCTGGAATAGGGTTGTGCAGTGACCGAAATTGAATTCCGCAGTGATGTAACAGTTGAACTGGTTCGTTCCAGCGCAAGAGATGCAGATGTGCTTTTTGCAGCCAGGGTTTCCACCCAGGGGGAACAGACCTTGGACGTGGCAATGAACCAAGATACCGAAGTTGAAAAGCGCGATAAGGGTCTGCTTAATTACCTCATGCGTGATCGTCACGGCTCACCTTTTGAGCACAACTCCATGACTTTTTACGTTCAGGCGCCAATTTTTGTATTTAGAGAATTCATGAGACACCGCATTGCCAGCTATAACGAGGAATCCGGTCGCTACCGCGAACTGAGGCCGGTTTTTTATGTTCCGGGACCGGAGCGCAAGCTCATTCAAGTCGGCAAGCCTGGTGCTTACGACTTTGAGGACGGCACCGTGGAACAGACTGCACTGGTCACACAAGAAACCATGGCGGTCACTCGCAGCGCTTATGAGTCCTATAAGCGCATGCTGGAGGCGGGTGTTGCCAGGGAGGTTGCCAGAATCGTGCTGCCGGTAAATATCTATTCGAGCATGTACGTCACCATGAATTCCAGGTCATTGATGAACTTCTTGTCGCTTCGCACCAAGCGCGAGGGCACTCACTTTCCATCTTTCCCACAGCGTGAAATTGAAATGTGTGCTGAGAAGATGGAAGACGCATGGGCGAAGTTAATGCCATTGAGCTATGAATCCTTCAACGAAAACGGTCGAGTAGCCCCTTAGTGCTGTGCACCCAGGTGGCGCTAGGCTATCTGAATGGCGATAGAACAAAGAGATGTTTTTGGGCAGGTGCTGGTTGCGCTTGTTACTCCAATGACCCCCGACGGCGAAGTTGACTGGGCTGCTACTGAAAAGCACATCGACTATGTAATTTCAAACGGCGCCGATGGCGTGGTCGTGACCGGCACCACCGGCGAGACTTCTACCCTCACGGACGCCGAAAAGATTCGGTTGGTTCAGGTCGGTAAGTCGGTTGCTGCCGGCAGGGCCAAGATCATTACCGGGGGTGGCTCAAATGAGACCGCTCACGCGATTCAGCTTTATAAGGCCAGCGAAAAAGCCGGCGCCGATGGCGTCATGATCGTCACTCCCTATTACAACAAGCCCACTCAAGCCGGAATTCTTACTCACTTTAGAATGATTTCAGACGCCACCGATTTGCCGGTGATCCTTTATGACATTCCCGGTAGAACCGGAGTGGCTATCAGCTATGACACCTTTCACAGGGCGGCAAAGCACCCGAACATAGTTGCCATCAAGGACGCTAAGGGTGACCTTGCTCAGGTTTCCAGGCTGCTGCTTGAAACCGGTCTTATGTATTTTTCAGGGGACGACCCCTACGTCTTGCCACACCTGTCTATTGGAGCTACCGGCCTGATTGGTGTTACAGCCAACATTGCACCGCACGCGTACCGAGCAATAGTTGATGCAACCAATAACAACGATTTTCATTCGGCTTTAGCCGTCCACAATGCGCTCGAGCCTTTGCAACGTGCGGTGATGACCCATGTTCCTGGAACGGTTGCTGCGAAGTATGTGCTCCACGGACTTGGTCTGATATCTTCTCCAAGAGTCCGGTTGCCACTGGTTGGGCCAGAGGACAGCGAGGCTGCTGCGATTGAGGCCGGAATTGATCAGGTGCTGAGTGTTCCAGGTTTAAGCTTTGATAATTTCCGACCTGATAGGAACGCCGCAGCCGGCGGAGCGCTGCCGAAAGTTGCCGGGACAACCAGATAGTGGAACTTCTAACTCCCCCTGAGCTCAAGCGCGGAACACTTAGAATCATCCCACTTGGTGGCCTTGGCGAAATTGGTCGCAACATGACCGTGTTTGAGCTCGATGAGCAGATAATGATAATTGACTGCGGCGTGCTTTTTCCCGAGGAGACTCAGCCGGGTGTGGATCTAATTCTCCCTGATTTCAGCTACCTAGAAGACAAGCTAGATCGCATTATCGGAATGGTTCTAACCCACGGTCACGAGGACCACATCGGTGGCGTGCCGTTTTTGCTCCGTCACAAAAAGGACATCCCAATTCTTGGTTCGAACTTGACGCTTGCCTTCCTGGAGGCAAAGCTCAAAGAGCATCGAATGACACCGCTTTCGCTCACTGTGAAAGAGGGGCAGGTTGAGAGGCTTGGACCCTTCGAGCTTGAATTCGTTGCGGTAAATCACTCGATTCCAGATTCGCTTGCGGTAATTATTAGAAGCTCCGCAGGGACAGTCTTGGCCACCGGTGATTTCAAGATGGATCAGCTACCACTTGATGGCCGTCTCACTGATTTGCGCGCTTTTGCCAAGATTGGTGAAGAGGGCCTAGACCTTTTTATGGTCGACAGCACCAACGCCGATGTTCCCGGCTTCACACCGCTAGAGCGGGACATCGGACCGGTCATCGAAAACGTGATTGCTAAGACACCGGGCAAAGTGGTGGTTGCGTCTTTTAGCTCGCACGTCCACCGAATCCAGCAGGTTATCGATGCTGCCGCTGCAAACGGTCGCAAGGTTGTATTTGTAGGTCGCAGCATGGTGAGAAACATGACCATTGCCGAGGATCTTGGTTATCTAAGAGTTCCAGCGGGTCAGGTTGTTGATCTGAAGAAGGCTGGGGACATCCCAGATAGCAAAGTCGTCTACATGTCCACTGGCAGTCAGGGCGAGCCGATGGCAGTGCTTTCCAGAATTGCAAGGCAGGACCACCAGATTGAAATTGGCAGAGGCGATACGGTCTTGCTCGCCAGCTCTTTGATCCCAGGCAATGAAAACGCGGTCTATCGAGTGATAGACGGGCTCACAAAAATAGGGGCAAATGTTGTCCATAAGGGCAATGCAAAGGTCCACGTCTCCGGACACGCAGCGGCCGGCGAATTGCTCTATTGCTACAACATTCTGAAGCCCAAAAACGTGCTGCCAATTCACGGTGAGTTTAGACACCTGCAGGCAAATGCGGATCTTGCCATTAAGACCGGTGTTCCTGTCGAGAGAACTCTGCTGGCTGAAGACGGCGCCGTTATCGACATGGTGGATGGTCTCTGCAGCATTGTTGGAAGAGTCAACTGCGACATGCTTTACGTGGACGGCAAAACTGTTGGCAAAATTAGCGAGGATGACCTCAAAGACAGAAGGATATTGTCGGAGGAGGGCTTTATCTCGATCTTTGTTGTTGTTGATAAGGCCACCGGCGACATTGTTGAGGGCCCGGAAATTAAGGCAAGAGCCTATGCAGAAGAGGATCATGTTTTTGATGATATTTTGCCTCAAATTCGCACGGCTCTTATCGCAGCGGCTGCTCAGGGGACCAGAGACACTCATGCTTTCCAACAGGTGATTAGAAGAACCATCGGGACCTGGGTGTCAAGAGCGCACCGCAGGCGCCCGATGATCATTCCGATCGTTGTTTACTCTTCTCGCCCTGCCTAACTGGGTTTTTGCCAATAGATTGCTAGTTTTTCCTCATGGCTACAAAGACTCCACCTCCGCGCCGTTCGGCCTCAAGGGCTAGGCCCAAAAGGGCCTCGACTTCAAGACCCAGGGCTGCTGCGCCGAGGTCAAAAGCTACTGTTGGCGCGGGTGCGAAACTGACAACCGGATATTTAGCCGTTGCTCATTTTTTTGGTGGAATCATCAGAGCCTTTAGCACCGAGAAACTGGCCAGGGAAGACCGCCGAGACGGCGCTCCATTTTTCCTGCTGCTGTTGAGTGTCGCAGGCGGCCTAAATGCCTGGTTCTTAATTCAAGAGCCCTGGGCGCAGATTGCTCACAATTACAGCTTTGGCATGTTGTTTGGACTGGTTTCCTATGCACTGCCAGTTATCTTTTTTGGCTACGCGCTGTATTTGTTTCGGCATCCCGCTTCGGTTCGTGACAGCTCTAGATTCGCACTCGGTTTCTGGTTATTTCTTTCTGTGATTTCCGGATTCTTCCATGTTTTCTCTTCATTGCCATCGCCGCAGGAAGGTGTAGACGCAATTGCTCAGGCTGGCGGCCTGTTTGGATGGCTGATCGGTGGACCGCTGGTAAGCGTGCTGAGTGTTTATGGGGCAGTTCCTGCGCTGCTGCTGCTGGCCATAATTGCTGCTCTGGTGATGACCGGTACCGCACCAAATAAAGTGCTGGAGAACCTAAAAAGACTCTACGGCTACCTTTTTGGCCAAAAAAACCCGGAGTCAGAAACCGACGCTTTTGATGCCAGGAAATCGAACTGGTGGAAAAGAGAAAAGGATTCGGATCCAGCATTCGATTCCCCAGTTGTTGGTGACATAGCCGAATTCATCGAAGAAGACCTCGCTGCGGAAATTCTCGAGGTTGCCCCCGTTGAAGATATTGCAGATGAAGAGCCAGAATTCTTCTCACAGGAAGAGGGCCTAACCGAGCCGATAGAAATTCCAAAGGCGGAAAAGGTCAAGCGCCCCTACCTCTTGCCAGCTCCGGGGCTTTTGGCCGCTGGCACCACTCCCAAGACCAAGTCCGCTGCGAATGAGCTGATAGTCAAGGCCATCAACGATGTTTTCAAGGAGTTTGACATTCAGGCTAGGGTGTCTGATTTTCAGCGCGGTCCAACGGTGAGCCGTTATGAGGTGGAACTGGCGCCAGGAGTGAAGGTGGAGGCGGTCACTCGCTTGACCAATAACATCAGCTACGCGGTCGCCTCTAACGAAGTCAGAATCTTGGCTCCAATCCCAGGTAAGAGTGCCATCGGTATTGAAATCCCAAACACCGATCGGGAAATCGTCTCGCTCGGAGACGTTTTGAAATCGAAGAGCGCAACCGGTGTGCAGCACCCACTCACGATCGGTGTCGGTAAAGATGTCGAGGGCGGGTTCTTGGTTGCAAACCTCGCAAAAATGCCTCACCTATTGGTGGCGGGTGCCACCGGAGCCGGTAAGTCAAGCTTTGTAAACTCCATGATTTGTTCAATTTTGATGCGCGCAACCCCGGCTGAGGTGCGAATGGTTCTGGTTGACCCGAAGCGGGTTGAGCTATCGGTTTATCAGGGCGTCCCGCACCTGGTCACACCGATTATTACCAACCCTAAGAAAGCTGCGGAAGCACTTCAGTGGGTGGTCCGCGAGATGGACTCGCGTTACGACGATTTGGCATCGTTTGGGTTTAAGCACATTGATGATTTCAACAGGGCAGTAGTCGCTGGAACAATTAGGGTCCCGGATGGATCTAAGCGGGAATTGCAGCCCTACCCCTACTTGCTGGTTGTGGTCGATGAGCTAGCGGATTTGATGATTGTCGCCCCGCGTGATGTTGAAGATTCGGTGGTTCGAATAACGCAGTTGGCAAGAGCATCTGGAATCCACTTGGTGCTTGCAACCCAGCGACCATCGGTCGATGTGGTGACTGGCCTGATCAAAGCAAATGTGCCCTCAAGGCTTGCCTTTTCGGTGTCATCGGTCACTGACTCTCGGGTGATTCTTGATCAGCCAGGCGCCGAGAAACTGGTTGGGCAGGGAGATGCGCTGTTTGCTCCCATGGGCACTAATAAAGCCCTGCGGGTGCAAGGAGCATGGGTCTCCGAGGACGAAATGCACAAGATTGTTGATCACGTCAAGGCTCAGATGGACCCTGATTATCGAAGCGATGTTACCCAGCACGCCGCGAGCAAAGTGATTGACAGCGATATCGGTGATGACTTAGAGGTGCTGCTGGCTGCTTGCGATCTAATCGTGAACTCGCAGTTTGGTTCTACATCTATGCTGCAGCGAAAGCTTCGAGTGGGATTCGCCAAAGCTGGCCGATTGATGGACCTGCTGGAATCTAGGGGAGTGGTCGGACCATCAGAGGGCTCAAAGGCAAGAGATGTGCTGGTTCGCCCGGATGATCTTCCAGCTCTGCTTGCAAAGCTGAGCGGTCAAACTACCGCTGTCGTAGAAGGTGACACAGGTCACGCTCAATCAGGCTCACCTGCATCTGGTAGCGATGACGAGCCAGACGAAGACGCGTGGCAGCTGACCGGCAGGCGTGATGAGTTCTAATAGTTTTTTATACCGGCAAACCCCAAACCTGATCACCTTGTCCAGATTGGCAATGGTGCCAATCGTGCTCTGGTTAGTTTTGGACTACTGGGATTTTTGGGGGAGATTTATCGCCCTGGTGCTGCTGGTGCTGGCAGCCTCGACCGATGGGATTGACGGTTCGATTGCCAGGAGAAGAAACTTAGTTTCGGACCTTGGAAAACTTCTAGATCCGATTGCCGATAAGGCGCTTTTGTCGGGGTCGTTGATCGCACTTTCGATTCAGGGTGCAGTCCCATGGGTTGCGACCGCGCTAATACTTGCCAGGGAGCTTTTTATCACGGTTTATCGCCTCGTTGTTGCCAAGAAGCGTGTGATTGGGGCAACCGGTGGTGGAAAGTTTAAAACCGTGATGCAGATCATTGCGGTCTCGCTTTTGCTGGCGCCGTTCGAGGCACTGGGCGCTTGGTTTGTGGGGCTGGGCCAGGCCGTGCTGTGGTTTACCGTAGTGCTGACCCTGTGGTCTGGAGTGAAAATCCTGTGGCCGAGCAAGTTATAGCCCTTTGCCGGGAGCAGGAGCTGTTCATCGCTACTGCTGAGTCGTTGACCGGAGGACTGTTGGCTTCGGAGCTGATTTCCATTCCGGGTGCGTCGGATGTGGTCTTGGGATCGGTTGTTGCCTACCGGGATGTGATTAAGCAGCAATTGCTCGGAGTATCGGCTCAGCTGATTGCAAATCAGGGAGCAGTTGACGCAGAGGTATGCGCTCAAATGGCGCAGGGGGTGCGGGAAAAATTTGCGAAGGCGAGTGCCCTCGATGTTTCTTCGGTTATCGGATTATCAACTACTGGGTTAGCGGGGCCAGAGGATTCACCGGGGCACAGGGCTGGTGAGGTCTTTATCGGAATCAGCTCACACCAGGGAGTAACGGTCTTTAGCGAATTCTTTTCAGGCTCGAGAAATGAGATAAGAAGCGCAAGCGTTGCGCGTGCGATCGAAATACTCAGGGAACATTTGAGCCGTTAGGTTTGTTATCCATCAGGAAACATTCAGACAGTTTTACTAAATTTGTCGCTAACAGCCGATAGATTATTGGCCAGGAGGAAACTTGGTACTGCTTAGACATGAAATTGGTGATGTGCTTCGCAATCACCGACTCGAACAGGGTCAGACCTTGAGACAGGTTGCGGCTAGGGCGTCAGTTGCGCTCGGTTACCTATCCGAGGTCGAACGTGGTCAAAAGGAAGCCTCCTCCGAAATCTTGGCTTCCGTTACAGAAGCCCTTAACGTTCCACTCGCACAACTGCTTCGTGAAGTTTCTGATCGAGTTGCCACCTCCGAGGGTCTTTTCGAAGACAACACTTTCATTCCGGACACGGTTCCGGATGCTTTTGTTGCCGAAGCAGACCTCTTTTCACGTCAGTAAATAAGTCCGAGTAATCAGGCCTCCTGTAGTAGTCCAGTGAAGTTATCTCAATTTCGACAGTTAGCGGATGATGAATTTGGAAAAGCTTTCGCGGCAGTTGTTCTTGCCGACACGCGCTTGACTGCAAGCTCTGATAAAACCCCTCTGGAGCTGATTTCGGAGGGTGAAGACCCGAAAGATGTCTGGCTCACACTCTGCTTACATCTGGGCATCCCGAAAGAGCGTTGGCACGGAAAGCCCAAGACAAAGCAACACGCCGAAAAGTAATCATTCGAAATTTTGTTCGAACGCTTAGTGTTATAAACAGCTGGGCAAATAAGTGACTTATCAAGAGGGTTCTTGATCATTCTCCAAAATGTCCCAGTCGGAGCGTAGCTTCGATTGAAACAAGACGCCAAGCGTCAGAGAGAGGTCGTAATGCCAAGTGCATCAGATAGAGACAAAGCCCTAGACACAGCGCTTGCGCAGATTGATCGCCAGTTCGGCAAAGGTTCGGTCATGCGCTTGGGCTCAGAAGAGCGAGCACCAATCGAAGTAATTCCAACCGGTTCTATTGCGCTGGACAGCGCTTTGGGAACCGGCGGTTTACCACGGGGTCGAATAGTAGAGATTTATGGACCTGAAGCATCAGGTAAGACGACAATCGCGCTGCACGCCATTGCAAGCGCACAGGCCGCAGGTGGAACTGCAGCCTTTATAGATGCCGAGCACGCGCTAGATCCGATCTACGCAGCCAAACTTGGCGTTGACATTGACTCACTGCTGGTGAGCCAACCTGACACCGGTGAGCAGGCCCTAGAAATCATGGACATGCTTATCCGTTCTGGCTCGATTGACATTGTTGTTGTCGACTCGGTTGCGGCACTGGTGCCGCGCGCTGAAATCGAAGGCGAAATGGGTGATTCTCATGTTGGATTGCAGGCCAGGCTTATGTCGCAAGCGCTGAGAAAACTGACCGGTGCGGTGAGCAACACTAACACCACGGCAATCTTTATTAACCAGCTGCGAGAGAAAATCGGAGTTTTCTTCGGTTCACCTGAGACCACCTCCGGTGGAAAGGCGCTGAAGTTCTACGCATCGGTGCGCTTGGACATCCGCAGGATTGAAACTCTTAAGGACGGGCAGAATGCAGTTGGTAACCGCTCCAGAGTTAAGGTTGTGAAAAATAAGCTCGCAGCACCTTTCAGGCAGGCTGAATTCGACATCATGTTTGGTGAGGGTATCTCTCGTGAGGGAAGCCTTATTGACTTCGGTGTCGAGCACGATGTGGTTACCAAGTCAGGCGCCTGGTACACCTTCGAGGGCGAACAGCTTGGCCAGGGTAAAGAAAACTCTCGCAAGTACTTGAAGGACAACCCTGAGTTGGCTGACACCGTCGAGCACAAGATCAAGGTGAAGCTAGGTATTGGAGTTCCAAGGCCAGTCGCGGACCTTCCAGCAGCAGAAGAAGTAGTTGAGGAAATAGAGCCGGTGGCCAAGGCCGCTAACGATGGCTAACGAGCCTTCACCCGAGAAGCTGGAAAAGCGGGCACGAAATGTGCTGCTTTTCCAGCTTTCTCGTAGCATGAAGACCAAGAGGCAATTAGCCATAATTCTTGAAAAGCGAGAAATACCTGCCGAGATAGCATTGCCGCTGCTGGATCGGTTCGAAGAAGTAAATCTGATCGACGATAAGGCGTTTGCCTACTCTTACGTTCGATCTCGAGTGGAGCGGGGTAAGTCAGCAAGAATAATTGACCGCGAACTTTCCCAAAAGGGTGTTCCAAAAGACTTGATTGCCCTCGCTCTAGAGGAAATAGACCCAGAGGATGAGGCCAAGATGGCCTTCGAACTTGCCAGCAATAGGTGGGACAAACTCGGCAGCATAGATAAGCAAGCCAAGTACCGCAGAGTGTCTGGTTTTTTGATGCGCAGGGGCTTCAACTCACAACTGGTCTCTTCCGTACTTCGGGATCTCAGCTCAAGAGGCTAAAATCGGGGATGTCATGTCTCTAACTTATGAAGTACGCACCTTTGGGTGTCAAATGAACGTCCACGACTCTGAGAGAATCTCGGGACTGCTTGAGAGTGCCGGCTACGAGCTGGCTGCTGAAGCCGATCCAGATGTAATCGTGTTCAATACCTGCGCCGTTAGGGAAAACGCGGACAATAAGCTCTATGGCACCCTCGGCATGCTGCTTCCGAAGAAAGAAGCCAACCCCAAGCTCCAAATTGCTGTCGGAGGCTGCTTAGCCCAAAAAGACCAGGACACCATCTTGGAAAAAGCGCCGTGGGTCGACGTGGTTTTTGGGACTCACAACATGGGTGTCTTGCCTGCGCTTCTGGACCGTGCAAAGCACAACGCCGAGGCACAAATTGAAATTTTAGAGTCGCTCGATGTATTTCCCTCGACTCTGCCCTCGAAGCGAGAGAGCTCATTTAGCGGCTGGGTTTCCATTTCCGTGGGATGCAACAACACCTGCACATTTTGTATCGTTCCAGCCCTGAGGGGAAAAGAAAAGGACCGACGACCCGGGGACATTTTGGCCGAGGTCAAGGCTCTGGTCTTGGACGGTGCAATTGAAGTAACTCTGCTCGGTCAGAATGTGAACACCTACGGTGTTGAGTTTGGTGATCGTGGGGCGTTTGCCAAACTGCTTAGAGCGTGTGGCGAGATCGAAGGGCTGGAGCGGGTTAGATTCACCTCCCCGCACCCGGCCGCCTTCACCGATGATGTCATCGCCGCGATGGCGGAAACTCCAAATGTGATGCCACAGTTACACATGCCGCTTCAGTCCGGGTCGGACAAGGTCTTGAAAGCGATGAAGCGGTCGTATCGGTCGGCTAAATTCCTAGGCATTCTGGACAGGGTGAGGGCTGTCATGCCCGAAGCTGCCATTACCACTGACATCATCGTCGGCTTTCCCGGCGAAACTGAAGAGGATTTTCAAGACACACTCGAAGTCGTAAGAAAATCTCGGTTCGTGTCCTCGTTTACCTTTCAGTACTCAAAGCGTCCCGGGACTCCCGCGGCGAAGATGGATGACCAGCTTCCAAAAGAGGTGGTTCAAGATCGCTACGAACGTTTATTGGCGGTTGTGAACGAAGTTTCATGGGAGGAAAACAAGCTCATTGTTGGAACGGAGGTTGAGTTATTGGTTTCCTCTGAAACAGGACGCAAAGATGGCAAGACCAACCGACTTACCGGAAGAGCCAAGGACAACCGATTGGTTCACTTTGAAGTTCCTGAGGGCGGGATTGTGCCGCGGCCAGGGGACGCGGTTCGAGTTGTAATCACTCGGGCTGCGCCATATTTCTTGGTGGCTGACCACAGCCCGGGATCGCTTTATGAAGTGCGCAGAACGACCGGTGGCGATGCTCACGATAGAAGACAGCTTGAGAGCTGCGGTGTGGATAGCGCATCTTCAACCAAGGTTGGGTTGGGTCTGCCGATTCGAGTGAAAAGTGCCATTTAGCACGCTGGCGATAATCGGACCTACTGCATCTGGGAAATCTAACCTCAGCTTGAATGTGATTGAAGCTTTAGCTGCGCAGGGATATAACGCTGAGGTAATAAACGCGGATGCCATGCAGCTTTATAGGGGCCTTGACATCGGAACTGCAAAGCTAATGGTTGAGCATCGAAAAGGCATTGTTCATCACCTGATAGATGAAATCTCTCCAAGTCAGGAAATGACTGCTGTCGAATACAGCCTGCTGGCCAAATCGAAAGCTGAGTCAATAATCCAGGCCGGAAAATTGCCGGTCTTTGTTGGTGGAAGCATGTTTTATCTGTCGGCAGCTCTGGACAAGCTCGATTTTGCGCCAACGGATTCAAATCTCAGGGAGGCGCTCGAGGCCGAAGCAGATTCTGTGGGAAACCTCGAGATGCACCGGAGGCTGCAGGAGAAGGACCCAATATCTGCCTCGCGGATTCATTCTCGAAATGTTCGAAAGGTGATCAGGGCTCTTGAGGTGATTGAGCTAACCGGTAAACCCTTCAGCGCGTCATTGCCAGAACAGCAGTATCTCAGGCCGACATTGACAATAGGAATTGACGTCGATCGCACAGAGCTGAAGAACCGGATTGAACAAAGAGTGCATGGCATGTGGTCTCAAGGTTTACTCGATGAGGCCCAGGGCTTACTGGACAGCTCCGAGCCGCTTTCTAAGACTGCAAGAGCCGCTATCGGTTACCAACAGGCCTTTGATTATCTTCAGGGCGTCAGCGAACGTCAGTCCGCAATCGAGAACACGATTCAGCTAACCAACCGGTATGCAAGGCGTCAGATGTCTTGGTTTAGGCGTGATAAGCGAATCCACTGGCTACCGGATCATCATGAATTGTCGGTCAGCGCCCTAGAGCGAATTAGGCTGGAGCGATGACTATCGAATTCACCAAGGGCCACGGAACTGGTAACGACTTCATCTTGATTTTAGATAAACCAGGGCAGTTGGCGCTCAGCAAAGACGAGGTCAAGAAAATGTGTGACCGTCATTTTGGTATTGGTGCCGACGGCTTGATTATCGTCAAACCAACCTCAAAGGCCCCGGAGGTCAGTCACCTATTAGAAGCTGAGCCCGGTGCCGAATGGTTTATGGACTATCGCAACTCTGATGGCAGCGAAGCGGAGATGTGTGGCAATGGAATCCGAGTTTTTGCAAAGTTTCTGCTTGAAAATAACCTTGCGACTCTCACCGATGGCAGCACGTTACCGATTGCCACCAGGGATGGCATCAAAGACGTAACCGCAACCGTCAACGGCTTTGCAGTTGATCTGGGGTTATTTACGATTGGTGATGATGAGACTTTGGTTAGCGCCGCAGGCCTGCAGGTTGCAAGACCTGGCCTAGAGATAAATGTTGGAAACCCGCATGTTGTTGTGGCTCTTGCCGACCTAACAGAGCTAACTGGGTTAGAGCTTGTCAAGGCCCCGCTGCTTGAACCGGTTCAACCGGAAGGTGCAAATGTCGAGTTCGTAGTTCTCGACGAACCGCTTGTTACCCAAGGTGTTGCTGGATTGACAATGAGGGTCCACGAGCGTGGGTCAGGGGAAACTCTTAGCTGCGGTACTGGAGTTGCAGCTGCAGCTATTGCAATTAGACATTGGGCTGGCGGTAGTCAGAATTTTTGGAAAGTCAGTGTTCCCGGTGGAGATGCTGCTGTGAGGATGTTTCCAACTGAAGATGGGGAGCACGTCGCGATTAGCGGCCCCGCAGAACTTACTTACTCAGGACATTGGCAGGGCTAATAACCTCAAGAACCCGATAGCTCTTCTCGGTCCCAACGCGTCGGATTTGGTGGTCTGGAAAGGACTCCTCAAGCCAGCGCTGCAATGAATCCGAGCCCAGGTTTTTTTGAACCACAAAGTACGCCTTACCAAGCGGCTCCAATTTTGGGATGTAGCTATGCATAAGTGCATGGAGCGCTTCCTTGCCGATACGGATTGGTGGGTTAGACCAAATTGCGGTGAATCTCAAATTTTTTGGTAGCTCATCGGCCAACATGGCTTCGAGGTTCTTGGCATCAGAAATCTTGGCATTCGCGAGCGTCTGATCGACGCTGCGTTTATTGATGTCTATTGAAAAAACTTTGGTTTCAGGGCTTAGGCAAGCGATAGTTACACCAATCGGACCCCAGCCACATCCGAGGTCCAGAACGTTTCCGTCCTTCGGGAAAAGCTTAAAATTACCCAGCAGCACTTTTGTGCCGGGGTCTAGTTTTGTGGCACTGAAGGTCCCACTTGCGGCGGACATATTGAATTCCCGACCTGCAACTTCAAACGAGATTTTGGTTTCTGTTTTCTTGGTTGTCGGCTCTGAGCTGAAATAGTGCTCCTGAGACATGCCTCAAACCTAATACAGCCTTAGGGTTTAACCACAATGGAATCTGAATCAACTATCGATCGCATCCTGCGAAGAGGTTCACTCGCGCCCGCCTCTGAATTCGATGGCGACCAGCTAGATCTGGAAGAGCGTGCGTCTCTGAGAAGGGTTCCCGGGCTTTCCACAGAGCTTGAAGACATCTCTGAAGTTGAATACCGACAGCTGAGACTCGAAAAGGTCGTTCTAATTGGAGTGTGGGGCACCGGAACTGTCACTGGAGCCGAGAATTCACTTCGAGAGCTTGCAGCACTGGCCGAAACGGCCGGAGCACAGGTTTTGGACGGGCTCTTGCAGCGGCGAGCAAAACCAGATCCTGCCAGCTACCTAGGTAAAGGCAAGGCCGATGAGCTTAGAGACCTTGTGAAAAGCCTTGGAGCAGACACTGTGATTGCCGATGCCGAGTTGGCCCCATCACAACGAAGAACTCTCGAAGACATCGTGAAGGTCAAGGTTGTCGATAGAACGGCGATTATCTTGGACATCTTCGCTCAGCACGCCAAGAGTAAAGAGGGTAAAGCTCAGGTCGAGCTCGCTCAGCTTGAATATCTCTTGCCCAGACTGCGCGGTTGGGGTGAATCGATGTCTCGTCAGGCAGGTGGTCAAGCTGCCGGCGGTGTTGGCATTGGGTCTCGTGGTCCAGGTGAAACCAAAATCGAACTGGATCGCAGAAAAATCAACACCAAGATGGCAAAGCTGCGCAAGGAAATCTCTCAGATGAAGAGCGCTCGTGACACCAAGCGCTCCAAGCGAGAGAAGGCCGGGGTGCCGCAGGTGGCAATCGCCGGTTACACCAACGCCGGCAAGTCCTCTCTTCTGAACCGGTTCACGCGGGCTGGAGTCTTGGTCGAGAACGCCCTGTTTGCAACTTTGGATCCAACAATTAGGCGTCACGAGACGCCAGACGGCCGCTCCTACACTCTTGCCGACACTGTTGGCTTTGTGAAGTCTCTGCCTCATCAACTTGTCGAGGCCTTTCGTTCCACGCTGGAAGAGATTTCAGCAGCTGATTTGATTGTTCACGTTGTGGATGCAACAGACCCGGATCCACTTGGTCAGATTAGAACCGTTCATGAGGTGATAGCTGATGTTGAAGCCTCCGCGATCGAGGAGCTGATTGTTTTTAATAAGTCGGACTTGATTTCTGATGAAGATCAGGTCCGGCTTCGCGGTCTGGTTCCCGGAGCACTGCTGATTTCTGCCAGAACTGGACTGGGCATTGAGCAATTAGAGACTGAGATTGCTTCGCTGCTACCGAAGCCCGAGATTATTTTTCAAGGTGTCATTCCCTATGACAGGGGAGACTTGGTTTCCAAGGTTCACCTGGTTGGGAAAGTTAAGAGTATTGACTACGTCGAAGCAGGTACTCAACTGAACGCTCTGGTTAAAGAGGACCTAGCAGCTGAACTCAAGCAAGCCGCTATACAGATCTAAGAACAGCTACTACTTTTCCAAGAATTACCGCGTGATCTCCGAGAATTGGCTCAAAGGCAGAGTTTCTGGGTAGCAGCCAGGTGTGGCCATCGCGCTGCTTGAAGGTCTTTACGGTTGCTTCTTCTTCCAGAAGGGCAGCAACGATGTCTCCGTTATTCGCAGTCTGTTGTTGCCTGACGACAACCCAGTCCCCGTCACAGATTGCTGCATCGATCATCGATTCACCGACAACCTTCAATAGAAACAACTCTCCTTGGCCAACTAACTGCCTTGGGAGCGCAAAGACATCTTCTACGTTCTGCTCGGCCGTAATTGGCCCTCCGGCCGCAATCCTTCCAACCAGCGGAACCATGGCTGCGTCCGGCATCAACTCTTGAATCGCTGGTTCAACACCCAAGAGATCTATGGTTCTAGGGCGTCTCGGGTCTCGGCTTATGAACCCCAGTAACTCCAGCTTATTCAACTGATGAGAAACGCTTGCCGTTGAGGAAAGGCCTACTGCCTCACCTATCTCTCGCATCGAAGGTGCGTAATTTCTCGAAGTCATAGATTCTTGAATAACTGTCAGAATTCGCTGCTGAACATTGGATAGGTCAGAGGTGTCCACGGGAGTCCCTTCGAAAATGTCTGAGGGTAGCTGTTTACTATCCCTATCGAAACTGTATTCGGATTTAGCAATAAAAACAAACACATTTTCGATAAAAAACACAAATAGTTTGGAAATACGCTTGCATTTCGCCAAATTCAAGTTGATAATAGAACAAATGTTCGAAACAAAGAATCGAACAGAAGGAGCAGAGATGTTAGTTCTTGGAAGGTACCAGCTGACTCACCCTCGTCGATTAATGCGCCTGGCTGCAATTCTTGCGATGAGCTTTGGCATCAGCATTCTGGGTATCACGGGATCCTTCGCCGGAAATGCTGAACCTATCGCTCTCGAATTTGTGACCATTCAGGCCGGAGATTCTCTTTGGAATCTTGCTGATCAGCATGGCGCTGGTCAGGACCCAAGAGATTGGATTGCAAAGGTCGTAAAGCTAAATGCGCTTGTTACCGTCGAGCTCCGACCTGGACAGCAAATAGCACTTCCATAGACCAATTCGTTATTCTTTTAGAGTGACAAACCTAGAAGACCTCCCGCTAAGACCAGACCTTGCTGGGCAACTGCCCTACGGCGCACCTCAGATTGACGTGCCAATTCGGCTTAACGTCAATGAAAATAACCACGGGATTCCGGAGGCGGTTGCCTTGAGAATCGTGGAACGAATCGCCGAAGCCGCCTTAACTTTGAATCGCTACCCTGATCGTGAGTTCATGAAACTGCGTGAAATGCTTGCGAATTTTTTGGGAGAGGGCCTGGTCGCCGAACAAATTTGGGCGGCAAACGGGTCAAACGAGGTTTTGCAACAGTTCTTTCAAGCCTTTGGTGGTCCACAGGCAAAGGCTCTCAGCTTTGACCCCACTTACTCGATGTATCCAAATATTGCTCGCAACACCCTCACGGAGTATGTCTCAGTTAATAGAGAAGTTGAGTTTGTCCTCACTCCTGATTTTGTTCGCAGTGAAATTTCAAAACACCAACCCGACATCGTAATTCTCTGCGGCCCGAATAACCCCACCGGCACCGCGCTGTCTCTGGAGACAATTGAGGCGGCCTACGAGAGCTTCGAGGGCATGTTGCTAATCGATGAGGCTTATCAGGAGTTTGCTGAAGGCCCGAGCGCGCTTAGGTTGCTGCAAGGACGCCCGCGGTTGGTCGTAAGTCGCACCATGAGTAAGGCCTTTGCGTTCGCGGGAGCAAGGGTCGGATATATGGCAGCAGATCAAGCAGTAGTTGACGCGATGAGAATAGTGCGGCTGCCATATCACCTTTCGGCTCTTACTCAGGCTGCAGCGATGGCGGCTTTGGAGACAAGTCATGAACTACTGAAAAATGTTGAGCAGATAAAGCACCAGCGGGACCGAATCATTCGGCAGGTTCAGACCCTTGGGCTAAAGCCATATGCTTCGGAGGCCAACTTTGTGCTGATTGCCGGGTTCAAAGATTCCAAGCTCGTCTTCGAGCAGTTACTTGAAAAGGGAATTATCGTCAGGGATGTCGGTATTTCGGGTTGCCTGCGCATCACCGCTGGAACTGAAGCCGAAACAGACAAGCTTCTTGGTGAACTGGCCCTATTGCTTGACTAAACTTAGAAGCAAATTAGGTTAGGACACCGTTTTGAAGCGTGAAGCCCAGATAACTCGCAAAACTAGTGAGTCAAGTGTTGAATTATCGATCAACCTTGATGGCACTGGAGTCTCAGACATTTCAACAGGCGTGCCCTTCTATGATCACATGCTGACTGCGCTATCAAAGCACTCCCTGATCGACCTGACAGTCAAGGCTAAAGGCGATGTTGACATTGATGTTCACCACACCGTTGAAGACATTGCAATAGCTTTTGGCAAGGCTCTGAGCGAGGCACTGGCTGATAAGTCGGGAATCGCGCGCTACGGGGATGCAAGCGTTCCTTTAGACGAGGCACTGGCAAGGGCTGTTGTAGACGTATCCGGAAGGCCCTACCTGGTTCACTCGGGGGAGCCGGCTGGATTTGAGTACCACTTGATCGGCGGGCACTTCACGGGTTCGTTGGTTCGCCACGTATTCGAAGCTATAGCGCACAACGCTGGTTTGACCGTACACATAACGGTTCTCGCGGGTAGAGACCCTCACCACATTGCAGAAGCACAGTTCAAGGCATTCGCTCGGGCTCTTCGCAGCGCGATTGCGCTGGATTCTCGTGTTGATGGAGTCCCGTCTACCAAGGGGAGCCTGTGACCAAAAAGGTCACCGTCCTTGATTACGGCTCCGGCAATGTTCACTCCGCCTGCAAGGCTCTTGCGCATGCGGGAGCGGAAGTAACACTCACAGCGGACCCACAAGCCATCTATGAAGCGGACGGCTTGGTGGTTCCTGGGGTTGGAGCCTTTGGCTCGGTGATGCAAAAGCTCTCCAGCAAAGCCGCAGGCCGATTTATTGACAAAAGACTCACTGCCACCAGGCCGGTTTTGGGCATATGTGTGGGAATGCAAGTGATGTTCGAGACTGGCATGGAGCACGGTATTGAGACTCCAGGTCTTGGTCAGTGGCCCGGCACAGTTCGGTTGTTGGATTCACCGAGATTGCCCAACATTGGTTGGAGCAAGGTGACCCCAGACAGCGGGTCTGCTCTTTTTGATGGTGTCGAGCAGGAACACTTCTACTTCGTGCATTCCTACGCAGTCACAGATTGGGAATTGGATATCCGACCACCTTTTATACCGGCCCATCTGACCTTTGCTGAGCATGGCCAGAGGTTTTTGGCTGCCGTGGAAAACGGCCCACTTTCCGCAACTCAATTTCATCCTGAAAAATCCGGGGAGGCCGGGCTGAAGCTGTTGTCAAATTGGATTAAATCCCTTTAGGAGGGCCTACATTGAAGCTGGAATTATTACCCGCCGTTGACGTCGCAGCCGGCAAGGCTGTGCGCCTCACTCAGGGCGAGGCCGGGAGTGAAGAGGATTTCGGCCATCCAGTCACGGCAGCTCAAGATTGGATTGATGCCGGTGCTGAGTGGATTCACCTGGTTGATCTGGACGCGGCTTTTGGTCGCGGACATAATCGCGAGGTAATTGCTGAGGTTGTGAGGCAAAGCGGAAACGTAAAGATCGAGCTTTCCGGCGGAATTCGAGATGACCAGTCATTGGAAGCGGCCTTAGATCTAGGGGCCGCCAGGGTGAATCTTGGCACTGCAGCGCTTGAGGACCCGGAGTGGACATCGAGAATTATCAAAAAGTACGGCGAGAAGATTGCAGTCGGCCTTGATGTTAGAGGAATGACCCTGGCGGCCAGGGGGTGGACTAAAGACGGTGGCAATCTGTTGGACGTTCTTGCCCGTCTTGAGCAAGATGGCTGTGCCCGTTATGTGGTTACTGACGTGACAAAAGACGGCACTCTCATGGGCCCCAATCTAGAGCTCTTGGAGCTTGTAATGCAGCACACTGATAAACCCGTTGTGGCTTCTGGGGGCATTTCGGTCCTCAGGGATATTGAGAACCTTGTTGAACTTGTTCCAAAGGGTTTAGAGGGCGCGATTCTTGGAAAATCGCTTTACGCGGGGCGATTCAGCCTTGAAGAGGCGCTAGAGATCGCAGCTGGTCATTGAGCGATAACCCATTTGTGGATTCAGCCGGCGTTCCTTGGGATGGGCGTTCTTTTCAGCAGAATCCCTGGGCAAAGGATGACGGAAAAACTCCAGAAGTAATCACCAAGAGCCTGGAGGCTTCGCCTTTCAGCAAAACTGCATTTATCGAGTCCCTGCGAGGGCAGCGGTTGCTGGTGCCACTGCTTGCAGAGGTTGGTGAAGTGGGCATTGGGCCGCACGGACAATTGGTTGACAAGAGCGCCGAGCTTGCAATCGTTGCTGTGGCAACCCCCGATGGCAGAACGGCAATCCCCGCCTTTACTTGTGTTGAGGCCATGAGTAAGTGGAATGCGACTGCCAGACCAGTGCCTGTGTCCATAGAGAAACTCTGCCTTGCCGCTGTTAGTGAGGGCCACGATCGCGTCGTGGTGAATCCTGGCACGGACTCGAGGGCGATTCGAAGAAATCAGTTAGCTGCTTTGGCGCAGAGCAAGGTTCTTCCAGATTTAGTGTCGGGCCCCGAAGTTGCTCACATGCTTGCTTCGGCGGTTGAGGCAATAGACGGGGTTGTCATGGCAGCAATCACCGACGGAGATCCGGAGGCTCGATTGATTGGCGAGGAATTGGTAATTGAGATTGGGCTTCGGCCTGGACTATCAAGTCAAGAGTTAGAGGCATCAGTGTCGGGCTTTGTCGAAGCCTTAAAGGCAGCGGATTTTGAGTCCCTTGTTGATTCATTCAAGTTGCGACTGATAGCAGTTAGCTAACCGGACCGGTGTATTTTTCTCCTGGACCCTGACCTGGGGCATCCTTGATTACTGAAGCCTCTCTAAAGGCTAGCTGAAGTGATCTGAGGCCATCGCGCAGCGGCCTTGCGTGGTGATCTCCAATTTCTAGAGCGGCTGCGCTTACCAATCCTGCCAAAGCATTGATTAGTTTTCGGGCCTCATCAAGGTCGGCTGGTGCATCTTCAGATAGCCCGCATTGAACGGCCGCGGCGCTCATCAGGTGAACTGCAGTTGTGTTGATAACTTCGACCGCAGGCACATCCGCAATGTCTCGCGCTAAATCTTCTTGCACTTTTCCTCTTCTCAATTGTGTAATGCTCTGCTAGGCTACCTGAGGCTCTGAGCTATTGCTCAGTCAGAAGAGGATTACAATCCCACCTTTCAGCCGCCTCTTAATAGGCTGCCGGGTAAGAGAGTTGTTTTATTTCTGCACGCTAAAAACGTGGTCAAGACCAAAGCAACTTAAGGAGCAATTATCAGCGATCCTCGCATTAATGAGCGTATTCGGGTGGCACAGGTTCGTCTTGTGGGTCCAGCCGGAGAGCAAGTTGGCGTAGTAGACGTTGATCAGGCATTGAAGTTGGCTCGTGAGGCAGACCTCGACCTAGTCGAGGTTTCTCCCGGATCGAACCCACCGGTTTGCAAGATCATGGACTACGGCAAGTTCAAGTATGAAGCTGCGCAAAAAGTACGTGAGGCTCGCAAGAATCAGATCAATACAGTCTTGAAGACTGTTCGATTCGGTTTGAAAATTGATGACCATGATTATGAAACAAAGGCTTCTCAGGTTCGAAAGTTCCTGAAGGCTGGAGACAAAGTCAAGGTCATGGTCGTATTTCGTGGTCGAGAGCAATCTCGGCCTGAAATGGGAGTTAAGTTGCTGCAGAAACTTGCCGAACAAGTTACTGAATTTGGAAGCGTTGAGTCGAATCCATCAATCGATGGCCGCAGCATGGTCATGGTGATTGGTCCGCTCAAGAACAAGGCAGAGGCACGCGCCGATGCGAAAAAAGCACAGCAGAAGCCTGCTGTGGCTGAGAAGAACTAGAAGGAGAGCTCATGCCGAAGATGAAGACCCACTCGGGCGCCAAAAAGCGTTTCCGCTTTACTGGCAGCGGCAAGCTGATGAAGCAGCAGATCAATATGCGACACAACCAGGAGCACATGTCTTCTAAGCGCAAGCGTCGCCTAAACCAGGACCAGGTGGTTTCACCTGCAGATTTCAAGAAGCTTAAGAGGCAGCTAGGCCGCTAGGGCTAGCTTCAAAGGGAGTATAAGAAAATGGCAAGAATAAAAAATGCTGTCAACTCGCACAAAAAGCGCAGGGTTGCACTCGAGCGCGCCAAGGGTTACCGCGGCCAGCGATCCAGGCTTTACCGTCAGGCAAAGCAGCAGCTATTGCACTCACTGGTTTACGCCTATAACGACAGACGTAAGCGCAAGGGTGACTTCCGCAGACTCTGGATTCAGCGAATCAACGCTGGAGCTCGTCTTAATGGAATGACTTACAGCCGCTTCATCCAGGGCCTAAACCTGGCCGGCGTTGAAGTTGACCGCAGAATTCTGTCTGATATGGCAATCCATGACGCTAAGTCGTTTGCAACATTGGTTGCAACCGCGAAGGCTGCATTGCCAAAGGACGTGAACGCTCCTAGGGCAAGCTAGTGCTGGACGATCCCAGATCCAATAGGGTCAAAGGGATTGTCCGCCTAAATCAAAAAGACGCCCGGTATGAAACCGGGCTCTTTTTGCTTGAGGGGGCACAGGGCCTTAAAGAACTTGTCTTATCTCCGAAGCTCATCGAAGAGGTTCTTGTAACAATCGATGGTGCTGAGAGGCAAGCTGAGTTGATTGATTCGCTCTCCAAAAAGCGCGTCACCATAACCCAAGTTTCTGATCAGGTCATGGCTCAGATTGCCGGCACCAGGACGCCCCAGGGCATTGTTTCAGTTGTCCAACATCTTGACGTTGAGCTGGAAGACATGATGTCTGCAGCGCCAAAACTCGTCGCGGTTATTGATCAAGCCAGGGATCCCGGCAACCTGGGAGCCATAATTCGAGCAGCCGACGCAGCCGGAGCCGATGGCATTATCTTGAGTGCGGATTCTGTGGATCTGTATAACCCAAAGGTCACCAGGTCAACCGCAGGAAGCATCTTCAACATTCCAATCGTGATCGATGCAGATTTAGTGGAAGCAATTTCGATGCTCAAAAAAATCGGACTGCAGGTTTTGTCGTCTAGTTCAGATGGCTCTCCGATCACGGATTTGCACCCCACTGAATTAGCGCAGCCGACAGCCTGGATTTTTGGCAACGAAGCCCATGGCGTCCGGACGGAAGTTGCATCGATTGCCGATAAAACTGTTGCTCTGCCGATATATGGAGCGGCGGAGTCATTGAATCTTGCGACAGCAGCTTCGGTTTGCCTGTATTTCACTGCGGTGGCTCAGCGCTCTAATCACTAAACTTGTTCTGGTGTCGATGAAATTATCCCCAGAAGTCGTGGCCGAAGCGCTGCAAGAATCTTTAGCTGCACTCGCTGGTATTAGCGATGCCGCAGGTCTTAGAGCGCAGAAGGCTAACATCGTCGGCGAAGCATCGCCGGTCAGCAAGCTGAACGCTCTTATCAAGACCGTTGCCAATGATGAAAAAGCAGAGGCCGGCAAGTTGGTTGGCGGAGCCAGAGCAGAAATCAATCAAGCTTTTGCGGCTAAGGAAAAAGAGTTTGAGGCAGTTGAGCGATCCGAAGCTCTTGCCGGTGAAGCAGTAGACCTCAGCGCTGCGCCCAAAGCACTGAGACTCGGTGCTAGACACCCACTTTCGCTGTTGATGGATCAAGTCAGCGATGTGTTTATCGGCATGGGTTGGGAGATTGCAGATGGCCCAGAGCTTGAGAATGAGTGGTTTAACTTTGATGCTCTGAATTTCCACCCGGATCACCCTGCACGTGCGATGCAGGACACCTTTTTTGTGGAACCGGTGGAAGATCACCTGCTGCTCCGCACTCACACTTCACCGGTTCAGGTCAGGTCACTTCTGGAAAGAGAGCTGCCGGTTTACGTACTGTGCCCGGGACGTGTTTTTAGAACTGACGAGCTTGATGCCACTCACACACCGGTCTTTCATCAGGTAGAAGGCCTTGCCATTGACAAGGGTCTGACGATGGCCGATTTACGCGGAACCCTTGAGCATTTCGCCAGGGTGATGTTCGGCGACGAGGCCAAAATCAGGTTGCGCCCAAGCTTTTTCCCGTTCACTGAGCCATCGGCCGAGCTCGACGTTTGGCACCCGGATGCCAAGGGCGGACCTAAGTGGATCGAATGGGGCGGCTGCGGAATGGTCAACCCAAATGTTTTGCTTGCCGCTGGAATTGATCCTGAGGTTTATTCAGGGTTCGCGTTCGGGATGGGCATTGAGCGCACCCTAATGTTTAGGAATGGCGTGAAGGACATGCACGACATGGTTGAGGCCGATGTCCGTTTTTCTACCCAGTTCGGTTCGGTGATTTAGATGAGAGTGCCATTGAAGTGGTTGGGTGAACTTGTTGAATTGCCGGCCGGCGCTTCCGCTGATGACGTGATGGCCGAATTGGTGAAGGTTGGACTCGAGGAAGAGGGTTCCCACGGCGGTGACATATCTGGCCCGGTTGTAGTTGGTCAGGTTTTATCTTTCGATGACCAGGCCCAGAGCAACGGCAAAACCATTAGGTGGTGCCAGGTCCAGGTTGCGCAACCCGGAGATGAGTCAGTGCGCGGAATAGTCTGCGGTGCATCTAATTTCGCCATTGGTGACAAAGTTGTGGTCAGCCTGCCGGGTGCGGTGCTTCCCGGTGGCTTCGAAATTGCAGCAAGAAAGACTTACGGTCATGTTTCAGATGGCATGATCGCCTCCAGCAAAGAGCTTGGACTCGGCGATGAGCACGCCGGAATTTTGATTCTTAGCGAAATTGGTCTTGATCCAGATATTGGACTAGACGCAATTTCTCTTCTTGGTCTGGACGACTCCGCTGCTGAGGTCAATGTCACCCCTGACCGCGGCTATTGCCTCTCAATGCGGGGGATTGCTCGTGAGTACTCGCATGCAACCGGATCGAAGTTCACAGACCCAAGTTCCAAGATCAAACTGTTATCCGGATCAGGTTTTGGTCTGAATGTTAGTGATTCGATGCCAATCCACGGCCTAGACGGCTGCAGCCAGTTTGTGCTGCTTGGTATTTCCGGAATAGATGCAAATGCCAAGGTTCCCGATTGGATGGCAACAAGGCTGAAGCTTGCCGGCATGCGCTCTATTTCGATAGTCGTTGACATCACCAACTACGTAATGCTGGAGCTTGGTCAGCCGTTGCACGCCTATGACCAGGGCAAGCTGGTAGGCGGTATTTCCGTTAGACGTGCCAATAGCGGAGAAGAGATTCAGACCCTGGATGAGAAAACCAGAAAACTTGACGCTGAAGATCTATTAATTTCAGATGAGCAGGGACCAGTTGGAATAGCGGGTGTGATGGGCGGTGCCCGCACTGAAGTTGGCCCTCAGACCACTGCGGTGCTGATTGAGGCTGCCATCTTTGACCCGATCTCAATTGCGAGAAGCGCCAGACGTCATAAGCTCCCCTCGGAAGCGTCAAAGCGCTTCGAACGCGGTGTCGATTCAGAAATCTCAGGAGCTGCAGCTTCCAGAGCAGCTGAGCTGCTGATTGAACTTGCCGGAGGTTCACTAGATGGATTAGGTGCCCAGTACCTAACAGAAAAGCTTCCTGTTTCGATTGAGATGAAGCTGAACTATCCAACTGAGCTGGTGGGTGTCCATTACCCACCCGAGCAGGTGGTCTCCACTCTCGAGCAGATTGGTTGCAAGGTTTCAGTGATTGGAGATTCGGTGAGCGTCACTGCGCCAACCTGGCGACCTGACATTATTCACAAGACTGACTTGGTTGAGGAAGTCGCGAGACTGGTTGGCTATGATGCCATTCCAGCCAGACTTCCAGTGGCACCTCCCGGTAGAGGATTGACGCCAAGGCAAAAACTGCGCAGAAGAGTGCTGTCATCTCTTACCGGTGCCGGCTTTGTTGAAGTTTTGAACTACCCATTCGCGTCCGAGGACCAGAACGCCCTGATGGGTATGCCTGATGCAGTGAAGCTTGCTAACCCAATTCAGAGTGAGGCGGCATTCATGCGCACCTCACTAATCCCAGGTCTTTTAGCCGCCGCGGCGAGAAACATTTCCAGGGCAAGCACTGATGTCGCTCTGATCGAGGAGGGCTCGGTGTTCTGGAAAACCCAAGGCTCTGCAGTTTCTTCACTACCGATGGGTAATGAACGTCCTTCGAAAGATGTGCTGGCATCGTTAAATGCTTCAATTCCAGACCAGCCCAGATTTATCTCTGGAGTGCTGGCTGGAGATTGGACTCCTCAAGGGCCAGGCCAAAAATCTATTCCGGCAGGGTTCGCCCAAGCTCTTGGAGCTGCAGAATTGGTCTTTCAGCAGGCTGGGTTGGCGCTTGAGATTGCTCAACAAGAAGTAATTGGCCTCCACCCGGGGCGAGGTGCAAAGATTATGGCCTCCGGTGTTGAAGCTGGTTTTGTTGGCGAGCTGCACCCAGACATAGCGGAAGAAACTAACCTTCCAAGGCGAGTCGGAATCTTTGAAATTAATCTCGACGTGGTTTTTGCTGCTGCTCCTGCAATCTTGATGGCTCAAGAACTTGGGTTGATGCCTGCAGCGTCTCAAGATCTATCACTGGTAGTGCCAGTTGGAGTTACGGCAGCAGAGATTAGGAAGACAATAGTTGAAGGTGCTGGAGAGCTTCTGGAGAGCGCCGTATTGGTGGATGACTATCGAGGCAAGGGTTTAGAGGCAGGCCAAAAGTCGCTGACATTTGCGCTGCTGTTTAGAGCACCGGATCGGACGCTCACCCAGGTTGAAGCCAGCGCAGCTAGGGACAGCGCCGTCCAGATGGCTAACAACAAATTTGGTGCAACACTAAGGGGCTAAATGACTATTCATGTGGCAGTAGCAGGAGCCAGCGGTTATGTAGGCGGAGAATTACTGCGCCTGATTTCCGCCCACCCAATGCTTGACCTAGGTGCGGTTACCGGACACAGTAATGTTGGCCACCGCCTGAGTGAATTTCAACCGCACATTCCTGAGTTTGCAGATCGAGTGATTGTTGACACCAGTCCCGAGAACCTTGCTGAGCACGAAGTAGTTTTTTTAGCGCTTCCTCACACTAAGAGTGCTGAGATTGCAGAGGCTCTTCCAGCTCACACGATGATCATTGATTGTGGTGCTGATTTCAGGCTTCAAGATGCGGGAGCCTGGGAAACCTACTATCAAAGTACTCATGCCGGCAGTTGGCCCTACGGAATGCCAGAACTGACCTTGGCAAGCGGGGGCAAGCTGCGGACTGAGCTCAGGGAGGTAAGAAGGCTTGCCATTCCAGGGTGCAATGTGACGGCTGTGAGCTTGGCCCTAGCGCCCGCTCTAAGTGCGGGACTTATTGAGGCCGACGACATAGTCTCGGTGCTTTCAGTCGGAACCTCCGGTGCTGGAAAAGCGAGCAACATTGACCTGCTTGCCGCAGAGGTGCTCGGATCGGCACGTGCCTATGGTGTTGGCGGCGTTCATCGGCACACTCCTGAGATTGAGCAGAATTTATCGCTGGCAGCAGGAAAGCCGGTAACGGTTTCAATGACGCCAGTATTGGTGCCAATGTCAAGGGGTATCCTGGCGGTCAATATCGCTAAGCCTTCCAGCAGATTTTCTTTGGAGTATTTGCGTGAGGTGTATGGCAATGCTTACCACGAAGAGCACTTCGTTCAGCTTTTGCCAGAGGGTCAGCTTCCCCGGACAGCCAGTGTTTTGGGGAGCAATAATGCCCAAATTTCTCTTAGCTTTGACCAACACGCCAATCGGGTTGTAGTCGTATCTGCAATTGACAACTTGGTAAAGGGCACCGCGGGAGCAGCAATCCAGAGCATGAATATCGCTCTCGGACTCACCGAACAAACTGGGCTTGACCAAAACGGGATCGCACCTTGAGTGTCTCAGAGCCAAAAGGGTTTTTGGCCTCTGGTGTCGCCTCAGGGTTGAAGCCCAACGGCAAGTTGGACATAGCGCTGGTTACCAACAGTGGACCGCTGGATTCAGTTGCAGCGGTGTTCACCGCCAATAGGTGCCTTGCGAACCCAATAATTTGGTCAAAGCAGGTAGTTGCCGGAGGACAAGCGAAGGCCGTTGTCCTGAATTCTGGCGGTGCCAACTGCTATACCGGTGCCGAAGGATTTCAAACAACCCACCTGACTGCTGAAAGAGCAGCTGACCTGCTGGGCATTGCTGCCTCAGAAGTGGTGGTTTGTTCCACTGGTCTGATCGGAGAGCAGTTGGACCGATCTAAGCTGCTGTCCGGGCTAGAAGCTGCACACACCGCTTTGAAAGCCGGGACTGGTCAGGATGCCGCTATGGCAATTATGACCACGGATACCGTGCCAAAAATGGCGGTCCGTGAATCTGACTCGGGCTGGAAACTGGGCGCTATGGCAAAGGGCGCCGGCATGTTGGCCCCGGGGTTAGCAACGATGCTGGTTGTTATCACCACCGATGCAGTTGTTGACTCCTCCGCTCTGAATGCAGCTCTGCGGGAAGCTTCTCGGGTGAGCTTTGACAGGTTGGACTCTGACGGCTGCATGTCAACAAATGATCAGGTCACTCTGATGGCATCTGGTGCCAGCGGGGTCATTCCAGACATTGAAGAATTTCAAGATCTGCTAATTGCCATTTGCAAGGAACTTGCCTTGAAGCTGCTGGATGATGCCGAGGGTGCAAGCCACAATATCCACATTAAAACTCTCGGGGCGGAAAGCGAGACCGATGCGGTTGAGGTTTCCAGGTCTGTAGCAAGAAATAATCTTTTCAAGGCTGCGATTTACGGCAATGACCCTAACTGGGGCAGGATTTTGGCTGCTGTTGGAACTACAAACGCCATTTTTGATCCATACGGCATTGATGTTTCAATAAATGGAGTACTCGTGTCTGCCAACGGTGAACCGGCCCTCGATAGGTCAAACGTCGATCTCAGCTCGAAGGATGTTTGGATAGAGATAGACCTCCACCAGGGCGTTCACGAGGCTACGGTTATAACAAATGATCTAACCCACGAATACGTCGAAGAGAACAGCGCATACTCAAGCTAATGATTCCAGCGACCCCTGACCAAGCACTGGCCAGAATCAAGGCAGAGACTCTAATCGAGTCTCTGGACTGGCTGCGCGAATTTCATGGACGCATCGTGGTAATCAAATTTGGCGGAAACGCAATGGTCGATGAGCAGTTACAGCTGGCTTTTGCCCAGGATATGGCTTACCTGCGGTTTGTCGGTATCAAGCCGGTTGTGGTCCACGGGGGCGGTCCACAAATAACTGCCAGGCTCGCAGAACTTGGACTCGAGAGCGAATTTCGAGCTGGCATGCGCTACACCGATGACAAGACGATCTTGGTTGTCAGGGATGTCCTAAGACAGCAGATCTCAAAGGGGCTCGCAGCCCTTATCGAAGAATCGGGGGCAAAGACAATTGTGCTCTCCGGTGAAGACGACTCGCTATTTCGGGCAGTAAAAGTCAAGGGCCAGACAGCTGAGGGCGAGGTGGATCTTGGCCTAGTGGGAGAGGTAACCACTGTGAATCCCAGGGCTGTGCTCAAGGCCTTGGATCAAGGCAAGGTTCCAGTTATTTCGTCGGTTGCCCCAACCACCTCCGGTGAACTTTTGAATGTGAATGCTGATTTGGCAGCTTCGGCGCTCGCAATCGCACTCGGGGCCGACAAGCTCATGGTTTTGACCGACGTCGCAGGTCTATATGCAGATTGGCCGACACTTGACTCGCTGCTTTCTGAAATTTCAGTGGAAGAGCTAAAAGAGCTGATGCCCTCGCTGGAATCTGGCATGATTCCAAAGATGCGAGCTTGCCTCAACGCGGTTGAGGGCGGCGTGCCAAAGGCTCATATCATCGACGGCAGGCAGCCACACAGCATCCTGCTGGAGATCTTTACAAAAGCTGGGGTTGGAACCCAGGTAACAAGTTAGGTATTGGCTAATGACAAGACATTTTTTGAAGGACGACGACATCACTGCTCAAGAGCAGGCCGAGATTATCGACCGCGCCATAGCAATGAAGGCAGACAGGTTCGCTGAAAAACCATTTGCAGGTCCACAGACCGTAGCGGTTATTTTTGATAAGACTTCAACTAGAACCAGGGTGTCATTTGCCGTTGGTATAGCCGACCTCGGGGGAGTGCCGCTAATAATCGACAGCGGAGTGTCCCAGTTGGGAAAGAAGGAATCGGTGGCCGACACAGCCAAGGTGTTAGAGCGCCAGGTTGCCCAGATTGTATGGCGCACATACGCGCAGGCAGGTCTCGAAGAAATGGCAGCCAACTCTTCAGCTCCAGTGATCAACGCGTTGAGTGATATGTGGCACCCGTGCCAGTTACTGGCAGATTTAGTCACCATAAAGGAATGCTTTGGCAAAACAACTGGGCTCAGGTTGGCTTATGTCGGAGATGCCAATAACAACATGGCAAATAGCTACCTTGTAGCTTGCGCGATGGCAGGCATGAGTGTCGCTATAGCGGCACCGGAGGGGTTCCTGCCAACCGATGAGGTAGTAGCCAGGGCAAGGCAGATTTCCGCAGCCAACGGTGGCAGCATCCTGATTACCACAGACCCCGAAGTAGCTGTTGCGAATGCAGATGTTGTTGTGACTGACACCTGGATTTCCATGGGTATGGAATCGGAAGCGGATGAGCGTAAAGCTCAGTTCAAGGGTTTTACTGTCGACGAGCATTTGATGGCTAGGGCGGCGGAAGGCGCAGTTTTCTTGCATTGCCTGCCTGCTTATCGAGGATTTGAGGTTTCAGCGGGTGTAATTGACGGACCACAGTCAAGAGTTTGGCAAGAGGCAGAGAATCGCCTCCATGCCCAGAAAGCTCTTATGGCTTGGCTGGCCGAACAAAACTAAGCTTGATAAATTGATTAGGACAGGTGTAAAAAATGGCTCAAAGTAATGATGCTCTCTGGGGCGGCAGGTTTGCCGGTGGCCCCAGCGAAGCTCTAGCCGCGCTTTCGAAGTCCACTCACTTTGACTGGAGGCTGGCCTCTTATGACCTCAAAGGAACCTCAGCTCATATAGTTGCGCTCAATGCCGCCGGCTATCTCACCGACGACGAGCACAAGTCGCTGAATACCGCTATTACTGAACTTGCAAAACGGGTTGAGGCCGGATCATTCACACCAAAGGCAACCGAGGAAGATGTGCATGCGGCCCTAGAGCGCGGCCTGATTCAAATAGCCGGTGTTCAGCTGGCTGGAAAGATTCGCGCCGGAAGGTCCAGAAATGACCAAATAGCAACTTTGATAAGAAGCTACATGCTGGATGCTGCCGATGAGATTGAACTTCAGCTTTTGAACTACCTAGATGCTTTGTGCACACAGGCTGAGGAGCATATCGGCGTGGCAATGCCAGGAAGAACTCACTTTCAGCATGCACAGCCAGTTTTGTTGTCTCATCATCTGCTTGCCCACGCCTGGCCACAGGTCAGGAACCTGCAGCGTCTTGAGGATTGGCGCAAGCGCGCCAATAAGTCTGCTTATGGCGCGGGTGCTCTTGCTGGAAACACTCTTGGTCTGGATCCAAAATTGGTGGCTGAAGCGCTTGGATTAAATGGTGTTAGTGAGAACAGCATGGACGCCACAAGCAGCAGGGATTTGGTGGCGGAGTTTTCCTTTGTGCTAGCCATGATTTCAATTGACCTTTCCAGAATTAGTGAGGAAGTCATTGCCTGGGTCAGTTTCGAGTTCGGATATGCAAAGTTGGCGGATGAGTTCTCAACCGGGTCCTCGATTATGCCTCAGAAGAAAAATCCTGACATAGCCGAACTTGCTCGTGGAAAATCTGGTCGCTTGATCGGTAACCTCGCAGGGTTGCTGGCAACTCTGAAAGGACTGCCCCTCAGTTACAACAGGGACCTCCAGGAGGACAAGGAGCCTGTCTTTGATTCAGTCGACACGCTCATGGTGCTATTGCCCGCTTTCAACGGCATGATTGCCACATTGAAATTTGATCGAGAGCGACTTGAGTCGCTTGCACCCAAGGGTTTCTCGCTTGCTACCGATGTCGCCGAATGGTTGGTCAAGCAAGGTGTCACCTTCAGAGATGCCCACGAAATAACCGGAAAACTGGTTCAGTTTTGCGAAGATAAGTCACTTGAATTGGATCAGGTCGTCGATGAAGATCTGCAAAAAGTTTCTAAGCACCTAAAACCAGAAGTTCGGAAGGTTCTTGGGGTATCGGGCTCTATCGAAGCCAGAAACGGTGCCGGGGGCACTGCTACCTCGCAGGTAATCGACCAGCTGGTCTCACTTCGTAAGCTCACCAAGTCAAGGAGGAGCTAATGGCGGAAAAGACCACTCTTGAAAATCAGCAAAATGACGAGAGCTTCGCTCACATCATTGATGAGCTTCAGTGGCGAGGCCTGGTGGCTCTTTCTACGGATGAGGCGCAACTCCGAGAAGCGCTGAACAGCCCGATAACTTTCTACTGCGGATTTGACCCTACGGCGCCCAGCCTGCACCTCGGCAACCTGGTGCAGCTGCTAACAATGCGAAGGCTGCAACTGGCAGGCCATCACCCGCTGGCTCTGGTAGGCGGGGCCACAGGGCTGATTGGAGACCCGAAACCTTCGGCCGAGCGGAACTTGAACGACCATGAGACGGTTGCGAACTGGGTTGAGAAACTAGCGGATCAGAATCGTCGCTTTCTAGATTTCGAGGGCAAAAACAAGGCTCAGATGGTTAACAACCTCGATTGGACCAGTCAGTACACAGCTCTTGAATTTTTGAGGGACATCGGAAAGCACTACCGGGTTGGGAAAATGCTTTCCAAAGATGCGGTCAGTGCCAGGCTGAATTCAGATAGTGGAATTAGCTACACCGAGTTCAGTTATCAAATACTCCAGGGCTTGGACTTTCTTGAGCTCTATCGCAGGTACAACTGCGTCCTTGAAACCGGTGGTAGTGACCAGTGGGGCAACCTGACCTCAGGGGCCGATCTGGTGCACCGGGTTGAGGGCGCGAACGTGCACCTAGTCGCAACCCCGCTAATTACAAACTCTGATGGCAAGAAGTTTGGCAAGAGTGAGGGCAACGCCATTTGGCTGGATGCCGAGTTGACAAGCCCTTACGCGATGTATCAGTACTGGCTAAACGCCGACGATGCAGACGTTGTTGATCGCCTAAAGGTGTTTACATTTCTAACAAGAGCTGAAATTGCTGAATTTGAAGTTCAAGTTCGGGACGAACCGTTCAAGAGAGCAGCGCAGAAAAGACTGGCGCTTGAGGTCACAGAGCTGATCCACTCGAAACAGGAAGCTCAGGCCGCTCAGGACGCCTCTGCGGCGCTGTTTGGGGCCGGTGAACTTAAAGAATTAGACGAAAAAACTCTCAGGAGTGCTCTCAATGAATTGCCCAATATTAAATGCTCTGCAGGGGTCACTGTCGTTAGTGCGCTAGTTGAAACAGGATTAGCCGAATCTAATGGCCAGGCACGGCGCTCTATCGCGCAAGGTTCAGTAAGCGTAAACAAGCTAAAGGTCACCGATGAGAATGCCGTGATAGACCAGTATTTAGCTGGAAAAATGGCAGTTTTGTCACGTGGAAAGAAGTCTCTGGCGGGGCTGTTTTTTAGCCAATAGAAAAGTTTGTGGTTTGGATTTGACATGGTTACCAAATCGTGACTAAGCTTTCCAAAGTTGACCAAAGTTTGGCAGATTTCTTCTAGAAAAGCCGGCTCAAGTGCGACACTTCCAAGACCTAAAAATTGGCCCTTGTGGCCAGGTGTTTTAGTGTCTAGGATTTAGGTCTTCCGACTAGGAAAACCACTGGAAATTACTGGGAAACTGGTAGTTGACAGCGGACCCGGATTCGGTAGACTTGTGAAGTTGCTCTGCGTAGGACCCGGAAGGGAAATCTCAGAAGCATCCGATCTTTGAGAACTCAACAGCGTGCACTATGTAATGCCAAAAACCTCGTCCGGAACTTGTTCCGGGGGAGATCCTTTTGGATAAAGATATAAAACAGAATTGTCAGTTGACAGTTCGAAAGCCAAATCAAATTGTTCGCCTCATTTCCGAGGCGTTCGTAGAAGCTTTGCCGATTTATCGGCGAAATTGATTTTTACGGAGAGTTTGATCCTGGCTCAGGACGAACGCTGGCGGCGTGCTTAACACATGC